>Ga0181522_10000011_pt1 | contig 162386 bp, 205 predicted proteins | sample PEATcosm2014_Bin_27_FD_121103 | JGI IMG/M metagenome (GOLD analysis project Ga0181522, IMG submission 121103) | Peatland microbial communities from MTU Mesocosm Facility, Houghton, MI, USA - PEATcosm2014_Bin05_10_metaG | ecosystem: Environmental > Terrestrial > Soil > Wetlands > Peat | place...
CCACCCCCTCCCCCCCCCCCCCCCCCACCCCCACCCCCCCCCCGACCCCGACCCCCACCGCGACCCCGACCGCGACCCCGACCGCGACCACGACCCCGACCACGACCCACCGCCCCATGCGGCCGCGCCCAACATCGCGGCGTTCACAGCGTGACCTTGGGGATGTCGAAAGGCCACGGCGCCAGGTCGCAGATCGCTCCGCGACCAACGAGGAACCAAGGGAGATCGATCCTCTCGAACTCGTTGATCTTGCCCGTCTTCAACATTTCGCCAAAGCGCCCCGTGCTGGCCACCCAGCCCCCGTCGGTGAGGGTGATGAAGTCGCTGCCGATGGCCACGACCCTACCGAGATCGATGAGCGTCACGGTGCGGACGATGATGGCGTCGCCTGCCTTGAAGGGCAGCTCGACGAGAGGCTTCTTCTTGGATCGCACGCGGCAGCCGGCCAGGCGCGAGATCTCCCATATCTGCTTGATGGTGAGGTCTTCGATGTTGAATTCCATAGGCGATTCTCCTCTGAGGATGATGTGACTCCTCAAGGTTCTTATCCCCCTTTTTACAGGTTCTTGTGACTACAACGACGGCAGGCTTTTCATATTGCCGATACCACCAACACTGGTACCGCCAATCGTACCCTTGTTCGCACCGGCGATAGCCGTACCGAACGCGCTTCCCTTGGGCTTCGCAATATCCGCAATCGATGGGCCTGGTGGCGGTGTAGCTTTGGGCGCCCCTATCCTTGCGCTCTGCTCCAACCGGCTCTGAGGAGTGAGGCCGGGGATGGCCTCCTTCAACAGGCCCTCCACGAACTCGGCCATCTTCTCCGTCGGCATGGCGTACTTGCCTGGTGTGCGCGCTTCGCGCTGCGCGAATTCGATGGCTTGTTCCCTCGACATGGCGCGCCTGTCATGGTGGAAGCTGAGCGGCGAAATGCGCCCAGCGACATCGAGTTCTGGGCGGTCTACAGTGACTGTCCGATGCCTACCCGATTCGACAATCTCCCTAACACCAGGCGGGGGCTTTACTTTCTTACCGGCGTTTTGCGTTGAGGCCAGTCGACCAACCGCCAGCTCCCGCGGTGACGTGTAGTGTTTGCTGCCTATCGGCGAGCTGCCCTCAGGTATAGGCTTCAACGAGCCCACGTCAGCACCCTCATACCTTGTATCAACACCGGCATTGTCCTGCGCCTCCGTGTGAATCGACATAGGCTTCATCGGCGTCTTCCAGATGGCCTCATGACCAACACCACCAAGACCGCCGACCAACGCCCCACCGAGAGCTCCTATCACCGCCTTACGCAGATACGGATTCGACTCATCCATGAAGGCGTACTTCGAGCGCTTGAAACTGTCCCAAGGCTGCATCGCGATGCCTTCTGGGAGCGCGTCGCTGTCCTTCTCCTTGAGCAGATTGCCCTTGTCCACCGCGACATCAAGCCGTGGAACTTTTCGCTGCGGCAAATAGCTCGCGCCGCTCTCGATGACGGGGTTGAGCGCCCCCGAGTACTGCGAGACGGCGAAGGCCAGCTTGGGCGGTACGAGTCGGTTGATACCGCTCTCGACAGCCCGCTGCGCCCCCATGAGAAGAGGCCCACCAAACGGTACAGGGGTCACTGTACCGAGCGCCAACGCCGGGTTCTCGATAACCTTGTCGACCCCTTTGCGAAGGTGCCAGCGGATGCCCGCAGGTATGACTTCAGGCGTGCCCGGAATGGGTGTGTTCAATACCCTCTTCGCACCGTTCTGTAGCTGCCCCATCGCACCACGCACGGCCCCCTCTGTGGCCGCAGTGGCTTCAGGAGCACGCCCCATGATATGCGAGCCTAGTCGGGCCAGCTCCGGGAAGATGGATTCCTTGTTCATCGGATCTCAGCGGGGAAACCTCGGCCTTCAGGCCGAGGAGGAACCGCTCTCCAGATGGTTGTGGGATGTACTATGGTAGTACCGTGGTCACGAGCAAGGCGTTCCGCTATCGCGTCTACCCGACCGAAGCTCAAGTCGATCGGTTCGGGCAGTGGGAGAGTGCTCTCCGGTGCCTCTGGAACCTTGCTCTTGAACAGCGGCAGATGGGACTTGCACGTCCTAGGGACGAGAGAATCTTCCAGTCCGCATTCGATCAGATCAACGAACTGACCGAACTTCGCAGAGAGCTTCCTTGGCTCGCCGATGTTCCTCGAAACGTGTGTGCCCAGCTCCTCGTCGAGTTGGACAAGGCTTGGCAACGCTGTTTCAAGCGGGTGGCTCGGGCTCCTAGGTGGAAGAAGCGAGGACGAGACTTCCTTGGCTTGACCGAGCCACATCCCAAAGCTTGGCGGTTGGACGGCAACCTCTTGAGGTTCCCCAAACTCGGCAACCTCAGAGCCGTTATCCACAGACCCATCGAAGGCAGACCCAAGACTTGCACCCTCAAGCGAGACGGCGATCAGTGGTTCGCCTCGATTGTCTGCGAGGTTGAAGTTGCCGACCCGACTCCAAAGGTCGGGCCCATCGTCGCTATCGACCGAGGCGTTACGAACGTGATCGCGGACTCGGACGGCAAGCTTGTCCCATCCCCCCGCTTCTACAGCAAGGCTCTCAAGAGGCTTGCGCGTGCTCAACGTACTGTCTCTAGGAGGAAGAAAGGATCCCAAAACCGAGAGAAAGCGAAGCTCCGCTGCGCCAACCTTCACCGGAAGGTCCGTAGGCAACGGGAGCATTTCTGTCACCAGCTCAGTCACGACTACGCCAAGAGCCACGGCACCGTCGTGATCGAGAATCTCCAGATCGGCAACATGGTGAAGGCTAATCGGGGGCTTGCGCGAGGTATCCTCGACCAAGGTTGGGGAATGCTCGCCAAGTTCCTCAAGTACAAGCTCACGCGGGAGGGCGGTCAGTTGGCGGAAGTCCACCCCGCCTACTCGTCTCAAACATGCTCGGCTTGTGGGTGCATCGACGCCGCTTCCCGCAAGGGAGAGGTATTTTGCTGCGTCCATTGCGGTTACCGGGAACATGCCGACATTAATGCCTCGAAGATTTTGAAAAGCCGTTGGAAACCATCGGTTCAGCCTGTGGAGAGTTCTTGCCGCCTTAGGGCACCTCGTCGAAGCAGGAAAGTGGTTCGAGTCTCAAAAGCTCAATCACAAAGCTCCGCCCTTTAGGGCGGGGTTGTTTACGGTGTGAACAGTTTCACAAAAGTTTGTGGCGTGAGCTACAAAGCCTCCGCCTTCAGGCGGAGGTAGTTTACAAGCATGTCGATGGCTTCGATGCCACTGGTGATGAACGGGCCTACTGCAGGGATGAGGCTGAAGGCAGGGGCGGCCTCCTGCAGGATGGTCAGCGCGGTTTGCCACCCGTTTACACCAAGGCCCTCTGTAGACAGGTGCATGGCTGTAGCCAAGGCCTGCTGCGTAGCTGGATCAGCTGTGAGAAAAGCGTTCCATTCCGACTCCCCCCAAAACGGGCAGTCAGTGGCTAGCTGCGCCTTCAGCTCATCGAAGGTCATGGAGCCACCGTCGGGCATTGCGGGCCGGCGTCAGACGTACTGCTAGTCGGATGGCCAGACCGCAGAAGAATACCGGTACTGCCGCAGTAAATCGCTTGGTAGCGAATCTTGTCGAGGCCGCTGTCGTCATCGAAGTGCTCCTTGTAACCACCACCTGACAACGTCTGCGTCGCCTGCTCCGCCTCTACATCCGTGATGCTGAGCCCTGCACCGCAGCCCAAGAACAACACCGCGCTGAGCGCGAGTAGCAATCTCATAATGTTCTACCAGTCCTTTCCGCTCTTGTCCTTCTGCTTAGTTTGCGTCGTCCTGTCTTCAGGTGCGGTCTTGTTCCAACCCCCTTCGACCTGGTCCTCTAAGTTGGCAACCTGCCTACGAAGGCGTTGAAGCCTAGCGGCATCCGCTGTCCCCACTTCCTGACGTGCATTCTCGAGCTCGTTGATAGCAATCTGCCGTCGGTACTTGTCGAGGTAGCCAGAACCGATGGCTCCGAGCGCGCCGGTCGCGATAGAGGCGCCCATCAGGTTGTCCGTGAGCGCGTAGTGGGTTTGTCCTCCATGGAACATCGCCGGTAGCGCGATAGGTAACGCGTGCCCCACCGACGACCGTGCGACCTCGCCCCAATCCAGCCCGTCCGCCGACTCCCGCAACGCGTTCTCCTTGGTAGGCTTCCTCGCCGCTTCCCGCGCCATTCGCTTACCGTGTGAGACCATGTTAGACAGCTCAATGTTCGAGACGGTATGCCCCAATAGGCCGCCTAGACCAGCGCCGATGAGCGCCCACTTCGGACCGATGAGCGAGCCCAGGGCCGCAGTGTTCGTCGCCATCGGCAACGTGAAGGCAGCCTCCGCAGCCAGTCGAGGCTTCCATGAACTCGCGAGCGCACGGGACTCCTCTGTCGTCGGAAGCCTGGTCGCGGCGGTCTTGGCAGGCGGCTGCTCCTGCGGCAGGAGCTCGCGGAACTGGTTGATGAGGTCCTCTTTGCCCTTAGACATCTGCGAAAGGTACTGGTCGACGGACTGATCCGGCTTCCTACCGGTGAGTGCATTCATGCCCCTGCTGAGGAGACCCTGAGGCCGCGTCGACAGATAGTTCTCCACGCGCACGTTGCGTTCCTCGGGCGGCAGATCGGCGTGGCTCATGTACCGCGCACCGCGACCCTCTACCTGCTTCAGCTTCTCCTGGTTCCAGTGCGGGTCGAGCACCTGCATGAGTCGCGTACCCTTGAGGTCTAGGCCCTCACCGCCGGCGGAGGAGAGCAGCAGCGCGCGAATTCTGTTCTCGTTATAATCCTTGACCAGCTGGTCGCGCTTCTTGGCGGGGAGCTCTCCGGTGAATTCGCCGAAGGGGATGCCTGCCTCCTGGAGACGCCGCTTGTAGGGATCGATGCCCGCGCTGAGGTAGTTCGAGTAGACGACACCCTTGGACCGCGGGTTCTCACCCAGCGTCTTCTGCATGCGTTCGAACGCCGCCTGGATCTTCGGCTCCTCCGGAGTGCGCCCTTCCTCGATGAACGGGGAGGTGCTGTTGGCGGCCTGTCGAGAAGCTGTGAGGAAGGAGTTGAGCTGCTGCGCCTCGCGCTTGTTGGGAGGTAGGCCGCGTTTCACTTTGGCGGCGACCCATGCCGGAGCCTTGTCCATCAAGGTGTCGTAGACCTTGAGCTGCTCCTTAGACATCGGAACTTCTACGTTCTCGTGCGTGACTTCAGGGAAGTTCTCCGTACTACCAGGGTGGTAGTCCACCCACTTGGCGAAGGCATCACGCAGTTCTGGGGCCTTCTTCTGATAGAGCATCGGCACCACGCCGGGCTGCACTTTGTTCTCTGGACTTCTGAAGATGTTCGCCACGCGCTGCCACATCTCAGGCTTCACCACCTTCTCTGTGATGTACCGGCGGGTGAACTCGTCCTTATCGTAGGGCAGGACCTTCGCGTCGGCGGCGAGATCGATGAGTGGCGCGATGTCTGACGGGTGGTTGTAGAATGGGCTGCCACTAAGGAGTAAACGCTTCTGTGACGTGTTGCCCTTGAGGGTCTGAAAGGTAGCTGTCGATGGGTCTCGTGCTCGATGCGCTTCGTCGACGATGAGCATTGGGGCATCCGGCGACTTGCCCTTGGTCGCCATGTTCTGCATTGAAGTGAGCGAGGCCTTCTGCGACTCGCCCTCGAGATGCTTCGCTCGCTCCTTCCGGTAGTTGCCGAGGAGTGACGCTGGCGCCACCACCTGAGAGGGCATACCAAGAGCCTCCTGCGCTGCAATGGAGGTGAGTGTCTTGCCAGAACCCAGACCGTGAATGGCGACCAGGCCAGGCTGGTCCTTCTGCTGCAGACGGTCCACCACACGCTGCTGGTGAGGCAGTAGAGGCGTCGACACGAGCGCGATCTTTTCGAGCTCATCGACAAAGGCCGTTGTACACCACGTGCGCATCAGCGCCCTGCAGCAGCGCGCTGTGCCACGAACTTCTCGTAGGCCTTACTAGGCCCCTGCTTGCTGACGTTGCCTGAGAGGCCCTTCAACTTCTCAGCGGCATGTGTCACACCAGGCATAATCTCCGGCGTTCCTGGGATGGGCGTAGTGAGAACCTTTTTGACTGAGTCGAGCAGTCCTGCTGCCTTGATGTTCTCGAGCTCATCAAGAAAAGACAGTAATGTTACGTCATCAACTGATGCAGCCGCCTTCTGCGTTTGCTTAGCCGCTTCGCTCTTTTTCTTTTCCGCTTTGTGCATGTTGTACTTATCTGCCAAGTAGCCGGCACCGACTAGACCGGCAGCGACGCCAACACCAGCTAGATGCGGATGCCGCTCGAGATGCCCCATGAATCCGGAACGAGGTGGTCCTGCGTGCGCCCAAGATGGCCGCGTTCCCACACCACCCCTCTGCCGAGCAGCATCCCACTTCGCTCCTTCCCCCATGTTGTGGCCAGGCGGATACTTCTTCTTTGCGACATCCATGAACTTCTTTTTGATGTGCTCAGGTAGCTTCTCCTTGTCCATCATCTTCTTGAAGTCGTCGTGGCTCCCTCCTTTCGCTAGATGCGGACCACCAACGTTCTCCCACCACTGTCCTACGTTGGTCTCGGCAATCTTGAGAAAGAAGAACTCGAGCTCGGCCTCTGCAGTCTTCTGGTCATCTCCAGGTGTTTTGTATCTCATCTTCGCCTTCTCCTTCTGGCATGTCAGGGTTGGCGGCGCGAATCCTAGCCGACCTGTCATGTACCCACTTAGGCATTGTCGTTCTACCGACTCAATCCCGTTGGCGTGCCGACGTCCGTCGAGGCGCCTTGATTTGGCGCGTAGTTACCAACGTGCTCCTGAGCTAGGTAGCCTTTGAGCGTCCTCTTCTCCGCAGAACGGTCTAGTGTGCTGCGAATGAACGGCAGTGCTCCAGCTACAATAGCGTTCGACGCTGCACTGCCCAGTGCTCCACGTGCCGATGGCAGCCGTCCATGTTCGATGGTGCTCTTTACTGCGCTGCCCAATGACCCTGCGCCAACACCCAGAGCGCCATAACGTAGCGCCTGACCAGCAGTAGGCGCAGACTTCTGCAGCTGGTCATAACGATCAAGAGAGCGGCGAGCCTCGTCGTCGGTAATCGCCGAGAGCTTTACAAGCTCGTCGAATAGGCCAGCCACAGCGTGTTTGGAGAGCAGATGTGCAGCTGAAGGTAACGCTAGAACACCGAGACCACCGATCTCAGTAGCCGGTTTCACTGCGCTCGGTAGCAGCGTTCTCTTCTTCACGCCTTCATGGTTGTAGTCACCAGCAAGTCCAGCACGGATGTGCGCCTGCGCCTCATCGACACTAGGCGCCGCAAGAATGCCGAGACCGGCAAGTTCGGTCTTATGCTCTAGCGCCCCTTGTCCAAAACGTTGAAGAAGACCCATGACTGCTACTTCTCGCCGGCGAGCATGTCCGGGAACTTCGACTTGATCTTCGCCCGCACTGCTGAGAGATCAGCGGAGTCACCGTGCATCTTGGCGAAGCCCAGCGCTGATCGAGCATGTTGGCGGTCCGGTATGGGGTAAGCCTCTTGGCCCGTGTTCGACTTCTTGGCCTTGACCGCGAAGTCCTTGCCTGGGAGCTTCGACCTGGCTTCTGATGTGAGCTCTTCAGCAAGCTTCGTGCAGCCACCGATCTTCTGCATCTCTGTGGAGAAGGAGGAGAGCGTTTGTGCGGTGAGGACAGCAGCGATCTTCTGCACTGGTTTAGGGGAGACCCTACCAAGCTGAGAAAACAGCCCGCTTGTTCCGCCTTCTTCATATGAACTGGGTGTCAGAATGCCACCTAATGGGTTCCATGCATTGGCGCCCATCTCGTGCATTTTCTGCACGTACTCATGATGACGGTGTGCCCCCTCCTCCTGATCGGGGCCGAATCGGAGAACGCCGCCAAACGTTGCAGGGTCGCCGGGCGCGCTTAGTCCGCCGTACTGCTGGTACAGTGCATCCAAAGCCGCGCTCTGCTCCGCCAAGATGCGGTGCTTCTCCGCGTCGAACTTGTGCCCCTTCTCCGTAATGGCGAAGGAAATCTTCTCTAGCTCGTCCTTGAATGCAGCCTGCGCGACTTCCAGATTCATGTGTGCTCCTACAGATGCGCTGCCATGCGGGCAGCCGGGGCCGAGATGGTCTTAGCGATAGAAACTGGGAACGAAGAGGGCTCTCGTACAGTAGCGCGAGCGGCTGCACCCAGGATACTGGTGGGCTTAGGCACCGTACCGCTTACAGCACGGGGAAGTGCCCCCGCGGCCGCCGGAATGGTTTTGGGCGTTACGGCCATGCCGGGGCGAATAGTAGGAGTTGCTGCACGGGCCTGCATGTCCGCCACCACCGTCGGCAGGTACATCTTGTAGTTCGCGCTGCCGACGGCGGCCTCGTTGATACTCGGAACGCGCTGCGGCCCAGGCATAGGGCCCATCTGCGTCGCCTGCGGACTCGCTGGCGGCTGCATTGCGTTGGCGAAGGCCGCGATCTTGGCCAGCTCATAAACAAGCCCGTTGAGCGTGGCAGCGATGAAGCCCATATACGCAGCGTACCATCTGGGTGCTTGCCCTCGGAAGCGCGCTACAGATGCTGCGCGGCTAAAAAAAGGAGGGCCGCGGCCCTCCTTTTTTAGTTACGCGCTTCCGCCTCCGCTTCCGCCTCCGCTTCCGTCTCCGTATCCGCTTCCGCTTCCGCTTCCGTATCCGTATCCGCCTCCGCCTCCGTCTCCGCCTCCGTCTCCGCCTCCGCTTCCGCCTCCGCTTCCGCCTCCGTCTCCGTATCCGCTTCCGCTTCCGCTTCCGTATCCGTATCCGCTTCCGTCTCCGCTTCCGTATCCGCCTCCGTCTCCGTATCCGTATCCGTATCCGAAAACACGGCGACCGCGTTTCATTTTGTGCTCCACACGGCGGACTCCAAAACCCTCATGGCTTCATGCGTGACGTCGATAATCTCAATTACGTCCAACACACGATGCTTAGCAGTGCGCTCTGAGACTCTCGACCCCTCCGGCAATAGGCCATGACGCGCCAGCTCGCTCAAAGTGTTCGCGCCTTTCCACACCCAGATTCGCCTGCACCGAAGAAGTAGAACTTCGTTGTCGCGCTTCTTGGATAGGTACCCGAAGAAAACGCCGGCACCGTAACTCCGTACGATGACCGGGCCCTCCTCCTCGAAAGACTCCGTCCAGAACCCGCTTGCTGGCTTAGCCTTGACCTTACAAGACCGCACGCCAAGCAGTGCCTTGATTTCCTTCAGCTGCCCCAACGTCAATGAATTGAGATCAATTGTAGACATGATAACCTCCGAGGTTCTTATACCCGGAGGCGCGCAGTAATTTACGTGTGTTCGCTCGGGCTGTTAAAAGCGCCGATGCCAGTTGAGCTCTGTCCCAGGCCAGACACCGTTGTTGTATTGTCCCGCATATCCCCGCGGTCCACCTTGTTCATGTCCTCGGTGCGCGTCGGAACATCGCCACTTCGAACCTTCTTGGCCGCCTGATCGAAGGTGATGCCACGAGTAGGAGGCCCTATACGGTTGTTCGGCTGGTCGACGGCCATGTTCGCCTGGGTTGGTACATCACCAGGAGAAGGTCGCACACTCGGCGTCATGCGTGTGTCCTCACCGGAAGTGACAGCAGAGGTCTGCGTATTAGCGCCTGGAACCATCCCCGTCTTCTGCCCTACCGAAATGTCGTCCGAGCCCTTTGTTGGAACCTCGCCCTTGCGGTGCGGGATCTGCGCAGCACCCGGGTCGTCACACGCATCGCCGCGAACGTCCTGAGCGTTGCCCTGTGCATCGGCGTGCTTCCTTTTCCGTAGAGTCCCCTCTCGATCCTTCTGAAGCAGCTTGGAGACGCTAATCGGCCGGCTGCCCTTACGACTCTTGCTGATGACATTGAGGCCATGCGCCGCGGCTATCTTGCCGAGCTCATCAGCGAACGCAGCAAGCGTGACTGGTTTGAGGTCCACGCCTACAGGTTATCAGCCCAAGGTGGAAGAAGGGGAGGCTAGCTCGGAACGCATAAAGAGAAATAATCTTACCCAAGCACGGCCCTAGAAAATTGTAGAGCTTGAACGTAGGCCTGCACCGCTGCCTGCTTCCTTCCACGTGTATCCGCTCTCTGCGCCGCAGCAGATCCCCTTTGTATACCAACAATCGATGAGATAGCTGGTGTCGCTAATCCGAATAGATCGGAAAAGTTCCCAAAGGCGCGTGAGTGGAAACCCTCGACCCCTTGTACAACGCTTGTTCCATCTGTCGACAATGTCAAGTTGGACGACCCAAAAAGGTCCACAAGGCTAGCGATTGGCCGATTCGTGTACGATGAAATCAACGCTTCGATATCAACGTTGGCCTGCCGCGCAGTGGAGTAGAGCTGCACTAGAAATGCGCATGCTTGCTCAACACTCGAGCCTTGTTGTAGCTGCAGTACCCCAAGCGCCTGTCCAGCCGGGTCGTCGGCATCGGTGGCCGTGCTGACGGTCTGCGAGGCCTTCAGCTGCCCCATGGTATTGGGGTTGGTCGCGCTTGTGTTCCCCGCGTTGATGGTCGACTGGTCGGTGATCGCGCCGGTGCCGAAGAATTGCTGGTAGGCCTGTCCGATATTGCCAGACTGCCAGACTGAACCGTACCAGCCCGGCCGAATGTACTCCTCCATCGGCATGTCCGCCGGCGTAGTGGTATAGCTTGTCACAGTCTCAGTCACACTGTAAGCACGGAACATGACTAGCGTGCCCGCAGCCTGCGTCGTGGTGACGCCGAGTGGTGTGAGTATGGCTGCAGGATAAGCACTCGCCGGCGCCGTCACGCCTGTGACCACGCTGGGCCCCGCAGTTCCAGGAGATGCTGCTTGGTACCAGGGCAGGGCGGTCCCTGAGAAGTTGGTCCCGTTGTAGGCCCCGGTGTATGCCTGCGTCACATCCTGTACCGCCGTGATGATGCCGCCATTAGGGCCAAGCGCATTGGGCTGAGGAGGGCCAATTGCCGCGACCACTGTTGTACGGCCAGCAGTGCCAGTCGGCACCATAACAGGCTGTGTGGCCCGAGCAGTTCCCAGGAACTCTACGCTCTCCCACGGCTGCCGTGCATAAGAGCAGTTGAGGTTTGTCTGCCCGGATGACTGACTGAGCGTGTGCTCGACCTCGGTGAGGTTAGCGAGGAAGTGCGCACCGAGCAGATTGTTGATGTCGTTCGTGATGACGCCGCTGTTCTGTTGAATGAGCTGCTGTCGAAGGGCGATGGTATTGGCATCGACGTACTTGTCGATGATGAAGGCAGGGAAGCCGGGTGCCAGCCATGGGTTGAACTTGCCGTTGATTTGCAGCTGTCGCGCCGCGAAGCGATACTTGAAGTAGAGGAAGTTCGTCGAGCGCTGCGCGGGCCCCACCTTGGCCAGCGGGCCCTGTACCGTGCCAGACTCGGCCGCGAAGATGTTGAGCTCCCCCATCTTCTCGAAGACGGGCAGGATGCCGGAGAAGAGTTCGTGGTCTAGCAGATCGTTCGAGAGGATGGCTGCGAGGTCCTTGCCGCCCGTCTTCACCGTGATGCCCTTGGGGGCAAAGTAGAAGCTGTCGAAGAGCTCGTCCTCGCCGAAGAACTCATCATTGGTCTTTAGCAAGAGCCGCGTTGGCTCCTCGAGGAACTTACGGGTGTAATTGAGTGCGTGGTAGTGCTCTGGGAAGATGACATTGCAGCATGGAGGGGCGCTGAACCAGACATCGGGCCGGAAGATCTGGCTGTTCAGTCTAGCGGCCACCGGCTGATTGGTAGGCGTCGTCTCGTTGAAGTTCGCAGCGCTCTGCAATGATGTCATTGCCGTTGTGAGGGACGTGTTGATCTTGCTGATGATACTGGAGTTCGAGCCTGGCACCCACTGCTGCGCGGCCGACTGTGCCTGCTGCAGGGACACCGCGGCACTGGCGTAGTACGCCTTTGCGCCCAGCACCGCCGGCGCCGTAATGGCGTTTGCCGTCTGGTTGCAGGTCGCCACCATCTGCTGGATGGAGGCAATCAGAGAGGCCGCAGCCGAGGCGCTCGAGCCTGCCACTCCAGTCGGCGACGCTGTGAGCTGCCCCTGCACGGCCTGGATACCCTGCAGGAGATTGTCGGCCGTGGTTGCGATGAAGGCGTTGGCCGGGTCCTGCCGCACGCTTGTGGTGGACTGCCCGCTCGGCGTGTTGCCCGAGCCCGGTACGTACATCGGACTAGTGATGGCGTAGGTCTCGTGGAAGATGGCGCTCATGAGCGCATTGATCGCTTGCCTGATGGAGACCTGTTGCCCTAGCCCGCCTAACATGCGCCCGAATAGCGAGTCGTAGCCGGCGGCAAGTAGCTGGCTGGCGGTCGGGTCGTTCTGGTACGCCGTGATCATCTGCGTGATGTGCAGACGGAGCTCGGCGATGGTGAAGAAGATATTCTCCCCAGCGACTTGCGTCTTGTAGTAGTAGCTCCCGCCCACCGCCTCGAGCAGGTGTACGATGCCGCCGAGCAACCCCTTGAGATTGGGATACGAGATGCTTGGCGTCTGAATGATACGGATGATGGCCGAGCCCTCGTCCTCGAGAAAGTCTGTGAAGAGATTGGTCGAGCCACCAGCAAACATAGCCTTGAGACCAGGGCCGAAGAGGTCGGTGTTGTTCCACTGGTAGGCGTAGTCCCAATAGTTGGACCAGTCGAGACACTGTAGAACAAGTGACCGCTGCGCCTGATTCTTCGTCCATTGAAACCCCACCACCTCCCCACCGAAGAACATCTTGTAGCTGCTATTCGTGATGTCCTGCTGCGAGGTCTGACTGACGTTGTTGAACTGGTCAATCTCGTACTGGTTCGGGCTCTGACTGGTGTTCGTGATGGCTGTGCCCATCGGGGAAGGGCTGGCGAAGGGTGACGAGACCTCATTGGGGTCCAAGAAGAAGAGGTGAACTAGCGTACGCGAAAAGAAGCTCGTCGCCTCGGCCAGCGGTGGAATCTGGATGCTGCATGCCGCCGGCGCGTTCGGCACGACCTGCACAGTGGCTGAGATTACTGGTACTTCTACGCCTTCGAGGAATAGGCGCAGTTTCATGCGCTGACCGACAGCAGACATTAGATGTTGAGCCCCGTGACGTTCGTGTCGCTGGAGGAACCCTCGAGTCCGGTGAAGAGGTTGATCTCGTCATCAGGCTCGGTCGCCAATGTTCCGACGCTTACCACCATGGCGAAGGCGCTGGGTGTACCACCCACGTTGATGGATGCGCCCTGACCCGAGATGTTGGCACCGTAGCCCTGGGCTGTGGCTTGCTGCGGCTGAAAGGTGGTGGCTCCTGTGAACTGAAGCAAGGTACCGGGGGTGAGTGGGCCGTCACCTGTGGTGATGCCACCCGGTATGCCGCCGCCAACCCCTGTGCCGGCGATGACACCACCAGAAATCTGCACCCCGTTGCCGTAGGCTGGTGTACCGATGGTAGTGCCCACCGCTGCAAACTGAGTGTTGATAAGCGGATTCGGCTGGATGCTGAGGCTCGCCGATGCGCCAATACCAGAGCCTCCTATGAACCCCAGGCCTCCGTTGATCCCGCCGTAAGTGTTGCTCAGACCAACGCCGGCTGCGACACCGAAACTCGCCCCCACATACGCTCCACCGCCCGTGCCGATGCCTATGCCAACCCCCACGCCAACCCCGAAGTTCGCGCCCATCCCCAGTGCCCCGAAGGTAGATGGGTCATTGATGCTACCACCGTACAGGCCCACCTGTTGGATAGCCGTCGTCGAGAGGTCCGGCGCCTCCGATGTCGAAGGGTCATCCGCCCCAGGTGCCGGCGGCGTCATCCCTGTGAACTCATCAGTGTTATCTGAAATGAGGCTGCGTATAGGTAGTGTTCTAGGGACAGCCGGCAACGGTGAGGTCGTCGGCTCAAGGCTCTCCTGTACGCCGGCGGCAATGGCGTCGAAGGCCTGTTCTTGCGATAGGCCGAGGAGCTCTGGTGGTATCACAAACGCTGTGCCGGTGTTCCTAAACGACGCGCTTTGCTCAGCCTCGTAGAGAGCCACGTTCCCCGTAGGCTGGACGCCGGCAGTAAGCGCCGCGGTGAGGAGGGAGGTTCCACCGAAGCCGTCCTGGAGGGAGGCGCCGATGCCAGCCTGGATCTGTAGCCCAGACTGCAGACTCGAGCCCAGTACACCACCAGGGCCGATGCCGATACCTAGACCAAGACCGGATCCGATACCTTGACCGTAAGGAGAGTCGTATGCGTCCGCTGCGGTCGACGTTACGTCGGGTGGGATAGTGACACTGGCGCGCACTGGGTAGGTGTCACTCCCGATGAAGCTAATGTTTGAGTAGTTCGTGAGGAAGAGGCGGAAGGTAAGCTTCGCCTGCAGCGGCGCCTCGCTCATCTTGGTGGCCTGCGCCATCAGCATGTATCCCTCGACGATGTTGTCGTCGTAGAAGAGGTAGGTCCGAGCGCCCCTCTCTACGCTCTTCGAACCGCGCAAGTACAAGTCGTAGTTCTGCCAGAATTCCGCATACCAGTTGAAGTCGAAGGAATCGACAAGGATGGCGGTCACGTCCAAAAAGCGCGGGCTCTCTCCAAAGAAGAAGATATAGGACTCGCCGAAAGTCTCGACGATCTGGTGCTTCTCCATCCGCGCTTCAGTAACAGACTGCAGGATGAAGTTCGAGTTCTGGGTTTTGAGTCCGCCAACAGCGCCGCTGTCAATGAGGTTGAGCTCATTACCGTTGGAAGTCACCACCTTGAATATGGCGTAGGTGTCGTCCTTGATCTCGAGCCCTCGCAGCGGACGACGGGCATTGCTGATACCCGCCCGACCCTGCGGCGTGACCTGGCCTTGCTGCCGCGTGAAGACGTTGGCGAAGGCGTCGGTAGTGAGCTCGATGTAGACGGCCACAAGTACCTCTATGTGCCCAGGTTGTTCTTGATGAGGAAGTCGCGAAGGGAGCGCGGCGGAACGATACCAGCGTAGGGCTCTCCCTGTCCTAGGGCAAAAGCCTCCGCCTTCACGAGAACCAGATAGGGGTCCTCGATGACGATCTTGTCGCGCATCTTCAGAGTGTAGAGCCTACCGTTCTTGCGGATGGTGACCGCGACCTCTTGTCGACACGGGCCACAGCCAGGCGGAACCCCGAATGGCACGGCGTCAGTGAACAGTAGCGACTTGGGCATGGCCTACTTCCCCGACTTGTTGGCGTTATTGTCCGTGCTGCCTGGCTTGCCGCCTTCTGGATCCGGCTGCGGTCCAATGTCCTTGGCGTTCTCGACGTAGACATTGAGTCGCTTCTGTCCGTTGACCAGGTTGCCGAGGTGCATTGCCATGTCCTCGGTGTTCTTCTTGATGGCTGCCTGCAGAGGGTCCCTGTTCTCTGCATCCTCCATACTCTTTGCCTTCTTGGCGTCAGCAAACCCGGAGCTCTCGGTGACACCGCGGAGACTCTCAGCAGCCCATTTGACATCGCCGCGCCGTGCGGCGCTCGCGGCCTGATGGATCATCTGAATGGTGCCGTCGTCCTTGACCCCCAGCTGCTGAATGGCCTGCTCCGCCCACTTGTCTGAGGCCTCGCGCGTGCTGAGGTCCCCCTTCACATCAACTCCTAGAATGCCGGACAATGTCCTCTGCGCCCCCTTCGGCCCTCGCTTGAAACCGGCGGCGACCTTGCCCTCCATCCCCGCCTCTCTGCTCAAGACGCTCCCCTCAGGCGTGCCCGCGAGTGCGGCCGCAGCTGCCCGCATCTGAGGCACGGTCATGTTGTGCATCAGTGCCTTCTGCGTCTCGGACTCCTGCATCATCTTCTGCATGGTGGCCGCGTCGGCTTCTGCATTCGAAGTGCCGCCCTGCAAGCTGGCCTGGAGCTGGGCCATCCGCTCGCCGCTCATCGCCATGCCGACGCCTGACGCGCCTCCACCCTTCATTAGTTCGTCATGGGTCGCCGAGGTCAACGTGCCTCCGTCAAAGATGCCCATACGCCCACGGGTCTTCAGCTCAGCCCGTCCGGCAACACCTTCACGCGTAGCAATAGCCGATACGTTCTTGGCCCAGGTGTCGCCTACGATAGCGCGCGCGCCAGAGGACATCTTCTCGAGTTCCTCGATAGACATGCCGCTCTCTTTGACTACCTTGTCCAGGTCAGACTGGCTCGCGCCTGTTCGCTTGAGCCTGTCATACCTGGAGGCAGCCAGCGTGTCCTTCTGTACGCTGGTGAGATCCTTGTCGTCGATGCTACCAAGGCGCTCCGCGAGCTCGCCCTGGGCCTTCTCGGCTACGCTGGTGTCGTCGGAGAAGATCTTCTGCGCGAGATCGCGGAAGTCCTTGCTCTTGAGGTATGCGCCCTTCTCTTCGAAGCGAGTGGCCGCGTTGTCGTGGACGATGTTGGCGTAGGCCTTGTCGAGACCAAACAAGTTGGCCTGGTTCTCATACCCAGTACCGCTCTCGTAACCGAAGGCCTTCGCATAAGCGACGTTCTCCTCAGCTCCAGTCGCGAAGCCCTTGCCGTGGAGGTCTCGGATAGTGGCCTCCATACCTTCCGGCACACCGTAGCGACCGGCCAGCGCGCCGCCACCGGTAATGCCTGCACGGGCCTCCTTCGTCGCCATGTACGCAACCTTGTCGGCTTGCGACATCGCGCTCCACTTCTTGGCCTCCTCGGGATTGTTGGTCGCAAGGGACTTGCCGAAGGCCTCGACGCGGTCATCGCCGCCCTTGGGCATCTTGTGCATCGCGTAGGAGAAGCGAATCCAGTCGCTGTCCGAGTCCGAGCCCAAGTTCTGTCCTTTCGCTGCGGCCTGGCTGGCGATGCCCTGGAGCTTGCCGATGTCGGCGAGCTTGGCCGACATCTGCTCGGAGGACATGCCGCGCATGTTGAAGCCAGCCTCGGCCATCTTCCCCACCCCAGACTGACCGTGCATGATGAACTCCCCGATTCCGCCCTTCTGCATGAGCTCTTCGGGCGACCCAAAGAGAGTGTTCTTCAAGCTCTCCATCGCCCCACCCTCGGTGCCCTTAGTCATCCGCTCTTGTAGACTGCGGCCCTGGAAGCCGCCCAGCCCGGCCATGGCCCCACGCGTGAAGCCCTTCGGCCCGCCGATGCCGAAGACCTTGGCAGCGGCGCCCTTGCCGATGGCCCCGCCACCCATCATGTCCTGGAAGGCGTTGTCGATGTCGGCGTTGGCGGTCTGGGTGTAGTTGTCGATGAGGCGGTTCATGAAGCCCTCGACCCATTCAGAGTGAGCGTTGATGAGATCCTGTCCACCCTTCTGCATTTTACTGTTGATCTCGTGCTTGGCCTGCTCGTAACGCTGCTTTACACCCTCTAGTCCCTTGCCCTTCATCATCTGGGCGTTCTGCATCTCGACCTTGTCGCGCTCACCCCCACGACGTTGCTCCTCCATGATACGAGGCATCGCGTTGGCCATCTTGATGGCCTGGTCAACCTCATCACGCCCCATACCGAGCTGACGCTGCGCGAAGAGCATCGAGCGATCATCCATATCGTTGATATCGATACCCTTGGATGCGGCCCACTGCTGCATCTGAATGCCAGGTAGGAAGGCGCCCAGTCGCTCCATCACCGCGCCGCGCAGGCGCCCCTCGTTGCGGATGAAGTTCGCTCGGCCGACGGTCGACTTCATCTTGTTGTCCAGACGCATTGTCTCCTGGATACTCATCCCCCCCGCGAGGAACTCCTGGACCGAGTTCTCGTCAAGGGTGCCATCCTTGCCAGCCATGGAGGCAATCACACGCCGGCCGCGGCCGCTCTGTAGGAAGCTCGCGGTCTTCTGCATCTGACTTGTGGCGTAGGCCTGACGCCCCTCTGCCCCAGTCAGCCCGGTCACGTTGTAGATGTCCTCCTCGTTTAGGACACCCATCTGCACGGCGGTGCCGATCTGGCCTACGGTCTTCATCCCAGCATTTGCGCCCTGCCTGCCAAGACCTCCCATCGCGCGAGTGATCTGGGAGCCTATACTCGCTGCCCCCATGACATCGCTCACCGCAAGCCCACCAGAAACCGCCGTCTGCCGTACAGCGTGTGCAAAAGACGCTGCGTTCTTCATCCCAAAAACGCCCGAGCTCTTAGCCGCGGCAGCGAACTCCATCGCCCCTTCTAGCGTGGTGCCGAGATCTGTCGCCATGGTCTTCAGGCTGGTGACCATATGCTTGAAGCGCTCAGCGAAGTCCTTGACGTCCTTCACACCCTGGGCGAGGCCCATCGTGTTCATCTTACCTGCAAGCTGGGTGAGCTCTCGGAATCCGACGATCTCACCACCGGGCCCGAACTGCCCACTCATGTCCCGTACCATCGTTCCGATCTGAGACATCTCGTTGCGCTGGAAGCCGGACCCACCCTGCTGGTTCCTGAAGTTGTAGGAGCTGCGGAGCGTGGCGTTCAAGTCCATCTGCTGACCTGCGCCCTGCATCATCTGATCGCCTATGTACTTAGCGGCACCGAAGGCCGCCATCCCGCCCAGCATGGCCCCGCCGCCCAGCATGGCCGCCCCACCTAGCCCACCCACGCCGTATCCGGCTATGCCCCCCTTGAGCCCCAGGGAGAGCGGGTCCATCCCCATCAAACCCGCAGCCCCCATCATTAGCGGGGCTCCTACAGCAGCACCGCGGCTCATCATACCAGCCGCCATTCGGTCACTGTGTTCAGCTACACCACCACCGTAGATGCCCGGCCCTTGGCCCATCTGCTGGGCGTACGCGGCCTGGCTCATGGCCTGCTGCTGCCAGGCGCCGTTCATGGCCGCGATCTCTTGCGACGATAGAGGCATGGGGGCTAGCCCAGCCTAGCACGCCCACGGCTGGCAATTCATGTCGAATCCACGGAATAAGGAGGTTGAAGTAGACCCACACATCATGAACGATAAGGAGACCACAATGAACGCATCTGACAACAGTACCAAAAATCAAGCAGACCAGACACGACGCGTACCTGAAAGCGCGTACGTCGCACAGGCCGTAGAGCGTGAGCGGCGAGAAGAGCTGGCTGCACAGAGGACCTTGACGCAGATAAAGGATGCCGTACCGCTCAGCATCTGCGGCGTCTTCCTCACCGGCGTGGTCATCTACGCCTGCGGCGTCGGCGCAGGCGTGAAGAGCGTGAAGGCTATGGGGCTGATCGGGAAAGTACGGTTCCTCTTCAGCTAACCTGGTCAAGTGCCTAGAAGCAAGTCGGCCCAAGGTAGGCCGTAAGAAAGGTGACAGGCCGACCTGTCACCTTTCTTTCCTAGCTGCGCGTCCTACCTGAAAGACCGTATCCTAGAACCTACTCAAACTTGAGGAGAGCACTGGGTTTGATCCTATGCGAACGCCTTCAGAAGGTCCCTTCACAGTAAGGATCCGGCTTGACGGTTCAAGCTCGGGTACAACTGAGATCCCTGGTAACTCCGCCCCTTCTCTGAGGATCGCTAGCCAAGCAACTCATCACCGCTGAGAGGTCCTCAACGCTCCCCGCTGATTTTGCCTCGGAACGTCCGAGTCAAACGAGAAACTCCGATCCCTCAGAAGTAGGGGAAAGATACCTACTCAGAGGGGCTTGTCAAGCCCTAGAAACACCTCCTTCAAGCAAGTTTGAACAACTCCCATGCCAACAGCTAAGAACCCTAAACCAGGCAAAAACCTAGTGGTTTAGGGGATAAGGATGGTGAGAAGAGCCCTACTCAGAACGGGGCGGCCGCAACAAATCACGCGTCTGGGGGATAAGTCTAACGAGGAAAGGGAGGAATCGAATGATCGCAACCACTCTGTGGTTCAGCGCCATAGGCGGAGCAGCGCGCATGGTTACGGGGCTCCTGAACGGGGCCCTCGCTGTAACCGACTGCATGGTCGAGACGAAGCATCGTGTAGAGACAGGCGAAGTCCGTCGTCGGCTGGTTACGCTTCAGCTCTACATCACCAAAGAGGAGTTCTTGGGAATTGCTCAGCACCCCGCGTTCGAGCGCGGGCTGCGAGCCTTGAACGCACTACTCAACAATCCGACAGGGCCACTCTGTAGGTGTCCCACCTGCGGAACAGTGCAGGAGCCACCCGTACCCACACAGTCAACACAACCACAAGAGGAGGAAGTTAATGAGCAAGCCCAATGTCAGCCAGCGGCATAGGAAGCGGCTGGCGGCACACGGGATAGGCATCGACGGAGCGCAAAACTTTCCGCAACAGCGGGATAAGAGCCTTGACCGGACAGTACGTCCACACAACCCACACACAAGAGAGACCACCATGAACACCAATACGCAGACCGAGAAGCCCCATACTCAGAACGACGTCAGCCGCGAACCGCAGGTCAGTGCGGCATCAAGCGAAGGCATCCTCGGCGCGACCATCGCCGACACCAACGCCGCCGTGCACAAGCAGCAGGTGCTCAACCAGGAGACCAACCGCATCTGCCATGAGCTCTGGGGTGTGCACGCTAGGCAGAGCACGATGCGGGCAAAAGTCACGAGCGGAGCGCTCACCTTCGGTCTTGCTGCCGCCGGCGCGGCTGCAGGGGCTGCTGCGGTGGGGTTGCTGTTGAACCGCGCTGCTCCGTCCCCGACCCCCGAGGCGCTCCCCCAGGTACCGGTTCCTGGCATCAAGAAGTAGCCGGCGCCCACGAAGAGTGCTCCCCCGCATAGGGGGACGCGCTCTTCACTAGCTACGTGTATGCGCAATTACTACCACAATAACGGCATAAGAGATTTGAAGGCCACCTCCCACCCGCGCTGTACTGGGTCTCCCAGCGTAGAGTGGAACAGTCTTCAGCATGCACACCCCCTCATCCACCCCACGGGTGGGTGTGCATGTTTTTAGCTACGGTGCATAGAAGTAGTTGCTGTCAAGCCTGACCACAGTTATGGTTACCAGTGAAAGGAGGACACCATGTACACTGACTTCGAAACCAGCTTGTACGAGTCGGCCTACGAGGCGCTCCTCTTCCTGAAGGTTTCACTGGAAGAGAACGGACAGGCCGACGTAGCAAGCTACTTTGAGGGGCTCGACCCCATTTGCGACCAGAGGACCAGCCTCACGGCCCGCTCACGTCTACTTGCTGCGAATCGACACATTCGCGGCATCGCCGTTCGGCACCTGGGCACACTTGCCATGAACGCGCTCGACCGTGCGCTAGAAACGCCAGTTTTTCTCGCTGCTGGCTGACTCAAACAGTACTGCAAATACCTCCCATAAAAGGGATAAGAAACATGACGGCGGAACAACCCGCTGCGTGGGAGGTGTCATGCATTTGTATGAGATCGCAGAACGCGTGAAGTACGGAATTCCTATCGTGCGCGACGGAGAACCGCGCCTGCAACGACCTGTTGGATGTCCGCAAGATATACGGCTTCACCCGAAACTCATTGCGGTCATCGAGGATACGGACCCAGCCGTAGAGCTACGTCTCGAACGGGCCTCGCCGGACTTCGCACCACATAACCTGCTGCTGCTCAAATCACCAGCGCACGGTCACAGAGACCGGCAGGTGCTCGTTCACGTGATAACAGCTGGTGGGGTGGGCGGCAAGGCTTACCTTACAGCAAACGTACTCGAAGAGCAGATGGATAGAGGCTGGGTCAGGAGAAGGCCTAGGAGCTTTCCTCCTATAGGCGTGCAGCCGTTTTGCACGGATGAGGAACTGGCGCGCATTCGAGAGGGTGTGGATATCTTAGACGTGATGCTGCTCATGAACCCGGGGGCGAACTTCTGCATCCGGCGAACAGGAAACCTTGAAGGGGCTCAGCCTGTTCTGCCCGTTCGTTGGAATGGGGCATGGCTATCAATAGACGGGCAGAACGAGGAGATTGAGCGTAGACGTCAGCCCGCGCGAGCAGCGGTAGGGGCGCTGGCCTTTGCGAACAACTGACCAGGCGTAGCGTGTACGGATTCAGCCGGTTGCGCATGTTGCGCGGCCGGCTTTTCCTTAGCTACCGATGGCGCTTTCGGCTTCTTCTCTGCCTTGCGGTCGGGAGACAGGCCTTTGACCCTCTTACCGATCTGGTCGAGCACCGCGCGTATGGTCCGCCTGCATGGTGTGCAGAGGTCCTCGAACGACACCTCGACGGACGGCTCACCGAGGGCAGCGTAGAACGCAACGGCCTCGTCGCCCGCCTCGGGCTTAGCCAGCTCGTCAGGCGCCGCCTCCTGCAACTCCACACGCTCACACCTAGAGCACTTCGTTTCGTACTTCAGAACTCTCGCCATTCGCCTTCTCCTTTGTGGGTATCACTACACCAGGAAGGGATACCCCGTCACGCAGATTGATGACCCACCATAAGAAGGTCTTGAGGATAGCTTTCTCGGACCTGACGATAGGTTCGTTACGCACCTCCGCCACTGGCCGAGTGAACCACTGCTCGAAGTCCTCAATGAGCCTCTCTACCTGCTGCTCCAACTCCGTCATGGCAACTCCTATCCGCAACGCGGAATAAGGATGGTGAGGAGACCCACCATGAACAACAATCTCATCATCACCGACAAGGCAGTACTAGGCAAGAACGAAGTTGGCATGATGCTACAGCACATCCGGGCTTACGCTAACGAGCGCAAATACTACGAGGCGCTACTACTCGCCTGCGTGCTATATAGGAAAATCAGCTACGTTCTCACAGCCATAGAAGAACGGCGACTCCGTCTGGATGCTCAGACCATCAGCGCACTCTGCGACCTCGGGGATAGCATTCGCGAACTGACTTTAGAGCTAGTCGGCGCCGAGCCGCAGGAAGTCCCGCCCTGGATTGAAGAACGCTTAGCGGGCCGGAGGTAAAAAAGGACTGGCGCCCTGCTTCGGCAGGGCGTTATTCTTTTCTAGCTACTCATGAACCGAATTCGCGTTGTAACTCACGACGACGTGCCCTTCCTACTGGAACTGGAGGGCAGACTTTTCGAGAACTCCATGAACGAGACCATGCTCGTACGTGAGCTCGAGGTGGGAACTGGGCTTGTCTGGACCACGCCGGGTGGTGGCGTCTACGGATACGCCTTGGTGCGCAAGGCAGGCGACCAGCTCGACCTCACCCGCCTCGGCGTCGCCCCAGAGGCGCAGGGGCTCGGCATCGGCGCGAAGCTGCTACTGGCCGTCATCGTACAGGGCAAGACGGTCATCTTGACCGTTAAGAAGGACAATAAGAGGGCCCTACGTCTCTACCGTCATCACGGCTTCGAGATCGTGGGGTCCCTCAACGACCACGCGGCGTGGGTGCTACGACGGGACGCGCAGCAGGGCGTGTTGGATGGTGATGCGTGTGCAGGGTGTGCGGTTGAATCGCCCCCGGCTGCGCCACCTTCGGAGACGACATAGCGCCCACTACGTAGGACGCGCTGCAGTTCCCACACTTCATCACACGCTTTCCATTCGGCATGTGCTGCGCCGTGCAGTTGCCCGAGCACTTGGGGCACTTCAGGCGGCCCACCCCACCGGCAGGCGTCTTCGCGATGACGTTGCCACGATTGTCACGAACAGATCGGATGATTCTCACTGACCGCCTCCGAAAATAGTAGGTTGTTCCTGGCCCGCGTCTGAGTCTAGCAGAATTGGTCCGGGACCGTGCTCTTCCTGCGTAGTTTCCTTGGCCACCAGCTCCTCGATGTACTCTTTGAGGTAAGCATTCCAGGAGACCTGCTTCAAGAACCCGCCTGAGTTCACATCGACGAGCTTAAGGAAAGGCGACGATGTGCGCACGTGCTCAACTACGCGTCGTAGCACTTCGAGTTGTGCCTCAACCATTTTGAAGCCGTCGCTGAACGCGCTCGTATTCGTGTTGAAGGCATCCTCGAGTTGCTTCAGCCGCTCCTCGAGCATGCTGAACGCGACGGCAACCTTAGGTTGCGGCCGGGGTGCCTTCGGGCGGCTCTGGCTTCCTCTTCTTGCCTTTGCGCTTCGGTCTCGCTGCGTCATCCTTCTTGTCCTTGGGTTTTGGTGGGAGCTCGTCAGGTACCAGAATACCGCCGAGGCCATTTTCTTCAACCACATCCCCCGGTCGCCAACCGTACCTGTTCATCTGACCGTAGTGGAAACTTTCCACGGTGGCTAGAACTGTACTGCAGTACTCCAAGAACTCAGCCTGAGTTACCTCGTTCGTATTGGAGGGCAGCGAGCCGCTAATGACCTTCTCCGTAGCCGGTGTTTCGTTGTCGACGAACTTGTCGAGAACCATCCGGTGGAGCTCCATGGTGATCGTCCGAAAGATGGCGTGATGTCGATAGTCTGCCACGGCTTTGTCCAGTTCCTAGCATACAACCAGCATCATGCCTGCAGGAAGGCCCTGATTCGTGTCGGCATTGTTGCGCCGCCGGACACATCTTGCAGAAGGTGCGCTAACGGATAGATTACAACTTCAAGCTTCTTACGCACAGCTTGTAGCTTCTCACCGCCATGCTGCCGCGCATGTTCGAGACTAGCAGCGACACGTAGATCAAGCCTGGGCCTCTTCATATAAAGGTCGGCATTGAATTCCAGCGTGCGCATCCAACGGTAGATGAGCTCTGTCCAACCGGCTGTCGTAAGCCGTGCAAAAATCTCACCCACCATGTTATCGCCCTCCCAAGTCGTGCCGCATTGGCCGCAGACGCCGTGCCCATATCCCTGCGCAGACGGTGGAATCAGTGCCTTGAGCGGCAGGATCTGCCCTTTGAACTCCTTCATGCAGCGCGGGCAGCAGAAGCATTTTTCGTCGCCGCCGCCATGCAACTTCGTTCCGCTCAACCACAGACTGATCGCACCAGGGTAAGCCTGACCGCTTCTGTATGTAGAGCCGAACATCATCTCCAACTTGTACTTCGCCCGCTTCTTCTCAGAAAGCAGCTTGTCGAGAGCAGCCTGCCTCTGCTTCAGGATATGCAACTCCTCCGCAGACAGCGTTGGCGCCTTCCCGATATCCAAGTCCTCTCCATACTTGATGGCCTCGGAGACGTGCGGCATCTAACCACCCATACCCTTCCTCATCACAGCCAACGGCCCAACTGCCACTGAACCGACAGGTCCAGCGCCACGCCTGCCACCCGCCGTATCATTCGAGCTGCGACCGTAGAGCCGTACCTCTTCTGGCTCTGGGCGTTGTGCAACAGGGGCGCTCTTCAGCACATGGATGATCTCGTCGAAGTGCTTCTCGAGCTCATCTGCTTGAAGCAGCCAGCGTCTGGCAAATACAACCTTGTCGTTCTTGAGCATGTAGACGTCCGAGATGTCGGCCGACCATGGGCGCCCGCGCTGTACAGCAGCGAGCGTATTGTGGACGAGGATAAGATAGTTGCCCACATTCATGCCCTGCTTTGGAACGCGGCCAACGACACGCAACTTCTTGCCAGGGACCGTCCAGGTATGGCTCAACACCTCTAACCCAGACTTTCTGTGTAGGACTTTGAATAGGTCAGCCTCCGTGGCCATTGACCACCTCTCTTGGAGTACAGACCATGAAGGCCTTTCTCCCCCCGTACCAAAGCTCGTGCACGTCCTTGAAGAAGACGTCGCCTATAGCCGTTCTGAGGAACGTCGTACCGTTGGTGAGAACATCGAAAAGGCGCTCCCCAGTCCAAGCAACGACGTACTCCCCCATCTTCGACACACAGTAGCTGACCTCGAACTCTACAGGTTTGACGCTCTCGACAGCCTCCAGATGCAGCACGCCGTCTACGTGAGACTCGAGGTACTCATGAAGAACGTCAAGGTCAGTCTCACGAACAACCGTATACTCCTGACTTTCGAGAGCGTCGGCAACGATCTTGGCTGCAAGCTCGAGCTCCTTTGGCTCTTCCACCTCGGCATCGCGGTCGATGGTAACGCTGAAGCGCTTAATCTCGCGCAGCATGTTGGGCGTGATAAGCCCTGCCTTGAGCACAGCCTGGGTCATGGGTGTCATAGTTTCACCTGCGGAATGACGATCTTGTAGCTCTTTTGGACGTCAATGAGCGAAGCCGCCCTAGCGAATGCTGTGCACAAGAGCAAGCTCTCATCAGGGATCTCTCGGTCGGTCAGGAAGGGCAACCCAAAGAGCTCCTCACGTGAAGATAGGCTGAGCTTCGTCGACGACGCGTACCAATCCCAGAACCGTGACTGTACGCCGGCGACCCAGGCAACAGGGAAGAGGTGATCGACGGCCGCCATGTCAAAGAGCTGGCCTAGCGCAGTAGGAGCGTGCGGGCTGGGGTCAACGAGCTCGACCGCCTTACCGTTCCGCACCACCATATACGGACGCAGGGTCTCGAAGTCGGTAGAAAGCGGCAGCTTCTCCTCACCCTGTCGGGCGAAGTAGCGGTAGGACACCTTACCGCGAGCATCGATCTCAATGCCCTGCACACGCGGCCGCTTGAGGATGTCACGCACCACACGCAAGAAGCCCTCGATGCCGGTATTGCGCGGTACCTCGATGCTGTCGTTGATCTCCTTGTACTCACTCATTAGATCTGCTCCGCCTGTTGACTTCCATGCCGCTCAAGCTGATCTGCTTCCACCGCCTGCGTCAGCAGCTGCACGATGAGCCCGGTCAACGAAAGCTGCCGGCGTGCAGCGACGCGTTCAGCACTCTTCTTCAGACGTGCGTCAATGCGCATCTGGACACGGCTGTCTTTCATGCGCTCTTGCCTGTATCGTCCACGAACTTGATCGCGTCGAGGTAGTCCCTCAACCCTGGTATCGCCTTGTGGTAGTTGCAGATGAAGTCGAGGGCCTCGTTGTGCGCGAAGTTGAGAGTCTCGTCGTTCATCGGCTTGCCTTTGAGCTTCGGTCCCACCGCCTCCTCGACCTGCTTCTTGAGGTTGTTGTCCATCGCGCAGAAGGCGGGGAGCCACATGAAATTCAGCCCCACCTTACCCGGACCCTCTCTTACGATGAGTCTCATCGCTGCCCCAGAATGAACTTCACGAAGGGGTGGTTGGCGGTTTCGTCGTCTACCTCTGCCGAGCCAGGTGGCATGCGCCCCCTACCAAATACCGCCTTGCTCATGACCGCAGCCCTGCCACATACCGCCTTGCTCATGACCACAGCCCTGCCACCATGTCTACGGTAGACTGGGCCTCCCTGTAGGATGTCGACGGTCTTGGCGAGCCAGGCATCCTCAGCCTTCTCCTTCGCCCGCCTGTCTAACGTGGCGTACTTGTAGACCGCCCAGGCACGGAACGGACGGGAGAGCCATGCATACAGACGTGCTCTCCACGTCCGCTTCATGTTGTAGCCGCGGTGAGCGGTTTCAGCAACTGCCCGCTTCTTCTCCACGAGAACCAACCAGAACCAGACGCGCAGCCACGAGACCAGACTCTGTTGCTTCACCAGCTTCTCGCGCTCTTCCGCGAGCATCATTTCTAATTCCTTCTGTGTCTTCTCGTCCATGACGTACTCCTAGTCGACCCACAAGAGGTCGCGCGCTCGTACCATGACCATCCCCGGCTCGACTTCGGAGACGATCCTCGAAACTTGCTTACCCTGCTGGGTCTCGAAGTTCTCGCGGAAGAAGTAAACGTGGTCGCCTGCGACGCAGTCGTTAGGCACCCGGATGTCCGGCCCATCCTCCACCGGCATCCAGCATCCTGGGCCTGCCCGCTTGATGATGCCTGAGCGCAACCGCTCCTGTTCGCTGGCGGCGACCAAGATAATGCCCGTATTGGACTGCTCGGGCACTTTGTCGAGCTCGATGATGAGCCAGTCGTGGAGGGGGCGGACGGTCATGCATCACCTCCGTCCATCGGATCGACCGCGTCCTTGTCTGAGACAGAAGGCGTGGTCGGCGCGGAGAGGCGCCGCGACTGCTCCTCACGGAAGCGCCGCTCGAAGAGCTCAGACAGCCAGCTACCTTGCGCGAGCGACTTCAGCGTAGCGGCGTAGTTCTCCCCATTGGGGGCACGATGCCAGACGCCACCGATCCGGTGGACAATCTCGGTGTGCTCCTTGCCGCCGTCGTCTACCCAACTAACGGCCAGTACATCCACCGTACAGAAACGAGTGACGGTTCTGGGTGAACCGCTGCCGGTGGAGAGCTGGTCCTGCGGGACCATGACTCCAGTCGGACGGTTGTTCATCGGGTTTCCCATCATAGTGCTTGCTCCTTTTCTCTCTTGTACTTTTCGTACATCTGCCGGAGGGCGTCACGTGTAACCCACGGCCTGCCTCCGTTCCAGGCACGCGGGAAGAAGAACGTACTGGTCAACGTCTCTTTGAGCAGGTGCTCTGTCGAGACGTACCCCCACACTGTATTGCACGTAACCTGTATACGACACAGGCAGCGTTTGCCGCACCGAAAGACAGACTTGAAGGAAGCGCCCGCACGATCAGGGTCGTTTAGCAAACCAGGCGTGGTGAACGCACCCCAGAAGCCACAGCATGGGCACTCGAGCTCGTATCCACGTACCCTGAAGTAGAGCTGGTCACCGAATGCGTCAGCCAAGACATCATCACCCACCCTCAGAGGTGGCATGACGATAGGTACAGTGGCCTCGTGCACCTTACGCACCTCCCCCGATGGGCTCCTGTCTGGTACCGACATCGCCTGCACAGCAGCGAGCGGATTGGTTCGGATGAGATTCACCGTCGCGGGGTCTAGCCTATGCGGCTGTAACCCATCGCGGTCGGTGCGCCTGATGATGACATCGATGGGCTCCTCATCTGGCCAGTTCTTGAGGGTGTCATGCAGCTTGGCGATCATTTCCTTGAAGGAGAGGAACTCGAACTCACCCTCCTCAGTGATGAGCCCGCCGTCGGCACTGAGGATGTGTCCAGTCGATGTGGTGACACCAACAGCCGACGACGCCCGCTTGTACTCCAGCGCGACTTCTACGCTCATCGATTTGTCCCTTCTGCTATAACCTTCTCGGCGTACATTGTGGGGCGCACGATGCGGTAGATACACGCGCCCTCCGCGCCGGCGCCGAAGTACACCCGCGTCCCATCCCAGAGCTCGAGACTATCGATAATGGTGCGCCGCATCCCAGTAATGCTTGTTCCCACAACCTTGCGCACGGGCTGTTCAGCAAGTAGTTTCTGCACGGACTCCAGAGCACAGTCCTGTTCCTCGGGCAGGCCAAAACCGTTGAAGGCCGCGAAGGCCTCATGGGGGGTGAGGTCACGTAGCTCCATAAGCCCTAACGCTTTAGGGTCAGCTCTAGTTTCGGGCATCCCGGTCATCATCTTGTCGCATCGCGGACAAGGAAATCGATCCGGCCAGAAGTCACTGTCCTTGCCTACCATTTGATTGGTTTCCTGGACGGATCTCGAGTCCACGCGCACCGGCAGAACACGAATGGCTAGACCGCAAGGCATGCAAGCAACGATGATCATATGGACCCCACGCCATCGTCATTCGTGTTGCTATTCGAGGTGATGCTCTCCGGTGCGACGCCGTTCGACTGAACGACGGGATAGCCAAAGTTCGACATCGGCACTGTGCGTGATGGGACTACAATCTTGCCGCCCCTGGTCCGCTGCATATTCGAACGTGCTGCGGGCTGCGCCGGCACCGGCTCGTCGTCACTGACGTATCCCGGATCGGCGTCGTCACCACCATCTTGGCCGCCAAAGATACGTGGGGCGGGCTCGTCCTCTGCCGTCGGTAGTGGCTGCGCTTTTACATTCCGTAGTGGTGGCTCGACGAACCCCGCCGGTTCAGGCTCTGCCGCCGGGCGGTACTCGGGCACGGACTCCGCAGACGACGGACGCACAGCGGAACGCGGCTGACCGTTTTGGACGACGGACAGGCCCACCACGGCCGCGGCCGCAGCATCGTCGATGGCAGCCCTGATCTGCTTGCCGTCGGGCAGACGTATGAGGAGGAACGTTACTGTGACGTTCTCCTCGAAAATCATGTCTTGGCTTACACCCGTAATGCTGCAAGCGAGTTCCATCGTTACCTAACTACCGGTGGCGTAGGTTGATGCGCACGCGCCTGATCCGCCAGGGCCTGACTGGTTTTCTGTAAATGACGGCCGACAGAGTCGGCTAACACAACGAGGTGCTTGCCTGTTCGATGTGAATTCACAAGCAGCAGGCACTGCGCCCACTGCTGCCCTCGATAGTCCTCTGTCGGAGGCGGCGTGATGAATGCCATACAGTCCGGTCCGCACACACGTGCCCGATCCTGGAAGCAGTTCAATGCGTTAGGCGGCGTGGTCTGTTGGTGGTTCGCCATGCTTCTCCCTTTCGATCTTCTGCCGCTCGGCGACGATGGCCTTACAGACGGCCTGTGAGACCGAACCCATGTACCGCGAAAGCGTACGCACGATCTCGGCGTGGTTCTTCTTGGTCGGTACCTCCATGAAGCCCCACTTTATGAGCAGCTGACCTACTGCCTGAGCGAAGTCACGCGTTAGTACCTTCCTCATATCCAGGAAGAACGCCTTGAAGACCTCCTCGGGCGAGCCCATGTCGTGCGTGAACCGGAAGGTGGCGAGCTCCTCCACCTGCCCGGTCCATGTGCAGATATTGCACTTCGCAGCCCCACCAGCGAGGGTCGACGCCGTAACGTCGGCAGCCCCGCAGGTGGGACAAAAGTAACCAAGTGCGTTCCCGTTAGCTGGTTCCATCTAGACAGGCACCACCTTTCCGAGCTTGCTGTAGATCTTCTCCAACTCCGCAGGGGATTTGGTCTTGCCTTCAGGCCGCTCTCCCATAGCGCGCTCCACAACTTTGGTCTTGAGTCGACTACGCATCTTGTCCTTGGCCTCCCACATAGGCTTGATGGACAGCGTGCCCTTCCGCACCTCGTCTCTGAGGATCTGGATGTGTGTGCTGTCGTTTCGTTTCTTCTGCGTCTCGTGCCAGGGGAAGGCGACCTTCATGTAGTCGTCGAAGACTTCCTTGCCCTTTTCCTTTGCGATGATTGCCTGCGCGAGCGCTCGAAGCCTGGCGTGCTCGATCTGTTCCTTCTTGAGCACGTAGAGCATGAGGATAGACTCCCGAGGCGACCCTCTTGCGGGTGGCTCTCGCAGCGACGCGAACAGCAAAGAAGCTCGCGCCCAGCCCTCGGGGGTCTCTAGCCATTTCCCAGTGTGTCTGCCACGAAGAGTTTACGAACGCGGATGTCGAACCAGTAGTAGTTCACACCGATGCTGGCGAGCATGTGAAAGGGGAGCCGAATCACACGCTCGAACTTCTTCAGGAAGAGCTCCTCGTCGAAGTTGTCATCGTTGTCGAGGTGCGTTGGGAACACCTGCCCATTGATGCTACGCAGACCAATGGTGAGTCCCATGAGAGAGAACTTATCGAGCAGGTAACGTTCCGTCACCTCGATACCCCTGCTCTCGAGCATGATCATCCGTTTGATGGCGAGGTCCTCATCGCCACGCATCGACTGATACTCCGGCTCGAATCTATCCGGTATGATAGGAACGCGCTGCGTGACGAAGCCCTTCACGATGATGTCCGTGAGGTCGAGCGGTTTGCAGCGTGCTTCGATGATCTTCTGCTGGTCCTCGTTGTTGATGATGTCCTTCATCATCATCTCGCGGAGGGTGTTGTAGTCGAAGTCGTCCAGCCTCTTGAGCCGCTTGACGGCTTCTGTGCGCTCCTCCTCCGTCAACGTGGGCCTGGTCTGTGGCCCGTCAGATGGAGTGTTACCTAGCCGACCTGCTGCGCCTGCTGCACTCTCTGCAGCTGCCTTCTCCGTGGAGCCATCTTTGGACTCGGCCTGTTCCCTCACTTGCTGCGCGGCCGCTATGGTCTCAAGATCGGTGATGGTCTCGGGCTTCAGCCCACCGGGGCGTGCGCCCAGCTGTTGCGGAGGTATTCGCTTGCCCCCGCGGATGACGCCGTACTTCATAGCGAGGGCTGGGTTCGAGGACGCGTACCGAGCTCCCATCCCATCCTTGAAGGCCGGGTCCTTGATAGCCTCATCGGGTAGTACGTCCGCCGGCAAGATAGGATTCGTCGGTGGACGCTGCTGTTGAGGAGTGGGCATTACCCGTGGCATGGGCGGTCCTTGGAAGAGCCCACCTTTGGGCTGAGGGGCCTGCTGCGGCATCTCATCTGCGCGCTGCATCGCCGCCTGGTCGGCCATACTCATCCCCTTGACCGCAGGCTGATCGAGCCTAGGGATAGAGGGAGGCGGTCCGCCAGCAACCGGGGTAGCGTAGCGACCTGTAGGCTGCCGCTTACCGGCTGCCGCAGCATAGGCCAAAGCCCGAGGGTCAGTAATGCCAGGCGCCACGATGGGCCCTGTCATACTTTGCCGAGGAGCGCCAAAGCTGGTTGGCGCGTTGATGTCCTTATGGACAGGCTCCGTCGGCATGGCCGGAAATACCGGACCAGTAGCCTGCATTTCAGGGTTGCGCTTCATGGACTCCTTCTGCGTACTGACAATGTACACATCAATGCGTAGCTAGAAAAAAGCGCCGGGTCAATAGTAACCGGCGCCTCAGGTCAAAGTACTTGCTCGAGAAGTAACGCTTGCAGCCGTTCCATCGACATCCCATCAGGCGCCGAGATGACGTGCGCAATTAGCACATCCTTCAGTCGCGGCGGCGGGTCGTTGGGCTTAGCTAGCCTACCCTTAAGGAAGATGTACGGGCCGTGCGAAAAGGTCAGGTCCCCCTCTTTCGCGTGGACCTTCAGGAAGCTGTTGAACGGAAAGAGTTCCTTCAGCGGCATACCCTGCGCCACGAGGATAGCTTGGGCGTGGCCGATGAAGAACTCGGGAATCTCCACGCTTTCCCAGCAGATGACGTCCAACTCCTTTCGTACAAAGCGCTGTGTCCTGAACTCGAACGCGCGCGCGTACCCGATAACCCCCGACCATCCTCCACCGTAGAGCTCTACTTTGTAGGTATCTTCGACCAACCGATCGGCTCCACAGGGGGTGGGGGCGTCGGCTCGTTCATGACCTTCATCTGATAGCGCTTGCATCGAGGACACCTCCCTACGTCTGGATAACCAGGGTCGTGCGGGATGGCGGAGCCCCTCTTCCAACCGGCGCTTGGCGCCTGCTCGATATGAAGGACCCCGCCACATCCAGGGAATGTGCAGGCCAGCTGGTACTTGAAGAAGAGATTATTGACCAGCTTCGGCATGCGGTCAGTCTACTGTAACGGCGCTCTCAGGGATTGCAATGAAAGGCGTAGCGTTCCAGTATTTCACGCCACGGCCTACGCGCAACTCCGCTCCGTGCTCCTTGTGCATGCAGTGCCCCACGGTATAGCCCGTGAGATGGTCGGCTACGGAGTCAGCTCGCGTGCACATATTCCACGATGAGCGCATCACGCTAAGGCCCTCACGAAAGCATGATACGCGATCCTTGACGTGCTCCTTGAAGGGCGAGTGGACTTGCATCAGGCAGATAGCCTGACCCCCATCACCGAGCTTTGTCATATTGTCGACATCCTCAGCAAAGCCGCCGCTCTCAAAGCCAGCGAAGGATAGAACAATCATTCCCGTCTGCGGACGGGATCCGAACTCGGGATGCTTGTTCTGTGGGTCGAGTGGAAGCGGCGCATCGGCCATAACGACCGTAGCAAGGTCCGTCGCGATGGACTGGTAGCGCTCGAGTGTCTGTGCCTCGGTCAGCGCAGCAGGCTGATGAGGCTTCACGAAGTCATGATTCTTGAGCGGGTACCAAGAAAGCATTGCTGCAAGGAAGTACGCTGCGAGTGCTTGAACGTTCATGATGTTTCCTCTTTCGGTCTGTCAGGTTGTGCTGGCGGGGCGGCATTCCCACGTGCGTTCTGCAGTTGAATGATTGCTTCGAGTACCTCCTTCTTGGACAAGTCCGGTGATGCCGCATCGTTTGGTCCCAGTACCAAACGGCGCTCGACAATAGAAATCCGAATCGATTCGCGCAGCATGACAAGCATGCGCTTGAGCTCACCTTCGAGACGCGCCTCTATCCTGGCAGCAATCTCGAAGCAGGTCGGGCAGACGTAACAGCCGGCGAAGATCTTCGCGGCAGTCGCCTCGACCTGCTTCTGGCAGTTCAGGCAGGGGAGCCCGTCCATTTTACTTCGCCGTCGTAGCTGAGCGTGTCGACAATGCGGGCAGGCATGGAGAGCACCGCGCCGCTCACGTTCACGATAAGCACAGAACCCGCCACGTTCCAGCCGCTCTGGTTGATCATAGTCTGGAGGGTGGCACGAGGGACGTCAGGGAAGCTGTATTCGCTTCCCTGTTTCGTCTTCACCGTGACCGTCGTGTTGCCTTCAAGAACCATCCAGATGCTCTCCAAGACCCATCGAAGGGTCTGAGAGTAGTACATCGCGGTCACGAATCAAGGCCTCTTCTACTGCAACCTTGTCGATGAGGAGCTCCATGTTACGTCGCTCCTCCTCGATGGCCTCGCGCAGGTACTCTTCTTCTGCAGGCAGATCCTCGAGAGCCCACTCGAGCTTCTTGTAGATCTCGAGCAACCTACCTGCAGTGAGAGTCATGCGTTTCCTGTATCCGGACCGACGAAGAATTGCAAGATGGGAGTCCAGCCGAGAAGGGCTGCTGGGTCGCGTGTTACGAGGATGTTCTGGGCGTTGGGCGTACGCGCATTGACCACCGCCATCACGTCAGCCTGCGTGATGGGCCTCGAGATGAACTCGAGGTAGTAACGGAGGTTGGGCGGCCAGGTCTCGGGGAAGTTCGTGCCTGGCGGCAGCGGTGCCGTAGGGTCTTGCCATTGTATATTTAGGCCGTAACGCGTGATGCCGTTCTCCCTCTCGATCTGACGTAGGAAGGAGTCGAGCTGCACAGCCTGCTGCTGCTGTACTACTGGGTTACGGCTGCACGTACCTCTACGTGCCAATGCGATGAGGGCTTCGTACTCTTCGGTAGTCAGCGTGAAGGTGGCCATGTCGTGATTGTACTACTTGCTTGGCACGGCAGTCGACGGCGGCCAAGGTACGTTGTACAGCTCTTTGGGCAGACGGCCTAGTGCAATCTCTCTTTCTGTCCAAATGACTCCGCAGATGTTCCAGAGGATGGCCGCGAGGTGGTCCTCGGTGCGGTCGCCGTCCTTGAACTGGTTCATGTGCCGCTCGGCGGAATCGATGAAGCGACCGAGCTCCAATCCTTTCTCCCAGTTGCGGTCGCCGTACTTCACCGCACCGTTCTCGTAATGCTTCGCAAGGCGCTGGATTGGGTATGAAGGAACAAGGTCGAAGCGCCCCTTGCTTACGGACACCTCGCGCAGGCCGCCAGTTATGGACGCCTTCTTCTCGCCGCCGTCATCTCTGACCTTGTCAAACATCAGCTAATCCTCCCTTCCAGTACCGACCGCTCTACATCCGTGAGATTCCACTGCGCGAGCACGGCGTACATGTGCCCGTGCACATGCTTCAGAAGAATGGGGTCGACCGGCGGCGCGTGTTCCCAAACCGCCTCGAAGAGAATGTGATACCCATAAAGGTCACCTGCAGGACGTAGATGCGCTGGGATGCTGGGCACGACGGCTTTTACTGGTAGTTGTGGAAGATCATGCGACTTGCGCCACTCTTGATTCTGAAGGTTTGCTGTGAATATGCGCAGCGGATACTCCGAGCACCCGTCAGTTAGCTCACGATCGCGGTGTCTGGTGGTCGCACCCCAACTCTCAGGAGAGAACTGGAATGTATTGTAGTACGCGTACCAAGTAAGATGACAGTGCTTCCAGTGCGCACCAGCAAGAGCGAGGACTGGCAGCTGCTTTACCTTATCCAGACCGGCTTCATGCAGCACTGATGAAACGTTGATGAGACGCATACCCTGCGCCATCGCATGGTATGACTCCATGAGCGTCTCGTCTTCCTTTTCGATGAGGCTCTTCGCGATACGCCCAGCACGGAAGATCTTGCCGCCCTCGACGACGTTCTCGTTGGCCTTCTTGAGGCGCTCGGCGCGGTGCTCGCGCACCTTCTTACGATAGTCCTTGTAAAGCGCCCGAGCGACGGTCGGGCTCATCTGCATCGTGGTGATGTTCATGTCTTCTTCTCCATGAATCCGCAAGCCTCCAGCTCTGCTGGCCTAAGACCTGCCTCTGGCATGAAACGACAGCGCTTTACGCCGTCAGGCCACTCGATAGGGTCATTCCAGGAAGCCTCATTACGCGAGTCGCGTTCCAGCGGGCGCGTGACGGCCGTGCCATGCGTCAGTGAAATGTAGACGACGTCGAGGTCGCCGTTGTGATTGTGCGTCGCTGCCTGGCAGAGCCAGGCATAGCGACCGCCTTTGTAGTGCCTGTACGGAATCATCGTGCCAATGCCTCCAGGGAACCGGCGCCTGTTATGGCAACAATGTGCTGCTCGTTGTGGATACCTGCCTGCGTGAGCCACAACAGGCCCTCACGATTACGGTAATCCATGTTGTAGAACACCTTCTGCACGCCGCCGAGGTTCACAAGCGCCTTCGCGCACATCTTGCACGGAAGATGCGAGCAGAATACGATCTTTGGACTGCTGCGTGGCGTGCAGCAATTGATGACTGCGTTGACCTCCGCGTGCAAACATCCACATGCGCCTACGGCAGCCTCACCATGCAGGTCGCAGTCGTTCGGCCCGCCCGAGGTACTGCCGTTGTAGCCGGTACCGTAAACGTATCGAAAGTCGGGGCTGGTGATAATGCACCCCACGTTCAGGCGGGCGCAGGTGGAGCGCTCGGCCATCATCAGGGCGAGACGCATGTAAATGTCCTGGAAGGACGGCCTGTTTTCTTTCATGGTGCCTCCGGGTTTGCATGCCACTTGAGGAAGAGTTGGTACTTCTCGTCCGAGCGCATCACGACATCGGCGCGGTCGTTGACGTCGAAGTTCACGGCCATAAAGAAGAAGAGCGCGGCCTTCACGTCTGCGATCTCCTCCTTGAGACGGTCCTTCAGATCCTTGCCCTCCCAGTGCTTCGTATCCCCAGCGGTTGCGATGAGCTTGCCCAGCACTTGTTGGAGCTCGCCCATCTCCTCGATGACCTTGGACGCGCCAGGCCACACCTGGCTGCCTATGGAGAAATCTCCACTACCTTTCATAGAACACCTCGTTGCGCGAGCACCTCGCACATGATCTCGCGTGCGTAGTCGCACGTCCTCTTCTGCATGTGCCACTCCATCATTGGTCGATGAAGGCTCGGACCCAGAACGTGCGCCCTGGTGAACTCCTTCTCGAAGACCTTATCGACCTCTCCCTTCTTCCAACTGACGCGCACAGCGAACTCGCCGTTCTCACGCGTAACGAACTCCACGTTGTGCGCACCCGTAGAGCGCTGTATTGACCGCGCCCAACCCGAAAAAAGCTTGTCACGGAGCCCTTGAAGTAGTACTGCCCCGCGGTCCATGCTGACCTCCATGCCTCTAGATCGTTACTTCCAGTCTGAGCAATTCATCCACGACGAGCTTGCTCGTAGAGCGGAGCTCCTGATGACAGATGCGCTACAGACCTGGAGGAAACGACGGAAGATCGACTCCTACGCAGCGGTGTGGCCACGTGAGCCAGTAATAGATGACGCTGGCCAAGAGATCACGCAGTCTATTCTCTGCCCAATTTCTTCCACGTTAGATGCAGCACAGCGTTTGAAGCTCCTACAGCAACTGGTAGAACGCGCCAAGGCCTACGGTCTTGTGGTCGTAGAGCAGCGCGAGAACGCCATCCACATCTTGCTCGAGACGCACCACGGCTCACGCTCCTGGCGTATCCCACTCACCTGGCACGGAGACGTTCAAGTCCCCGGCCAGGTTGAGAAGAGAGACAATGAAGAATGCGTCGGGCTGCTATGGAGAAAAGGCAGCCGGCACTAGCCAACGAGTGGCGGTGGAATCGGGCCAACGTTGACGGGTTTGGGTGCCAGAGCCTGCACGCGAGCAATCGTCTCACGCTCATCGGGGGTCAGGCTGCGCTCGGCCTCGGCGAGCTCCTCGCCTGTAGTGGGGAGCGGTCGAGAGGGGGTTGTACTTGTTGGAGCCGTCAGTGGGACTGCGATGTGCGGACGAGCAGCGGCTTCTGTAGTGACGCCATTGACCTTGCCGCGTGGCGCTACTTTCTTGGACTCGGCGGCCTGACAAGGCTTGTTCTTGGCGTCCCACTTGATGCGGTCCGCTTCGGCTTCCGGAGTCGTATTCACACGGGCCTCAGCCTCAGCCAGCTCGAGCAGCTCCTGCTCCGCGGCAGTGATCGGGCTCACGTTCTTGAGCGTTGCAATGATAGAAGCGGCCGCGTTGTAACGCGAGGCAGAAGCCGGCTCCTGCTTACCAGTAACGACGGGCGACCGCTGTAGCATGAGTAGATCACTGGTCGTAGCCACCGCATCGACGGGAGGATGGCTCGCCCCTACAGGGGCCTGACGCGGCTTACGGCCACGCTCACGCTGGACCTTTGCTGCTGGTGCTGTAGCGGCCTTCGCAGTCCTGGGAGCAGCTACTTCTCGGCTAGCTGCGCGCTTGGCCGTCTTCGGTGCAGCAGCGCGCTTGGCCTTCTTCGGCGCTGCGTCGTCGCTCTCCCCGAAGGTCTTATTGATGAGGGCGTGGGCGGCATCCTTGTCTTTGTCGCTCCACTCGGTCACCTTGCCGATGGCACGGCGGGCTGCGGTACGGCTCTCGTATCGCCCGTTTTTCACATGCTCAGTGAACATAGCGAGATTCAGCTTGGCGTATTGCATGGTCTCTCCTTGCGTCCAGGCACCAGCCCAGAAACGTCAGAGCGCGGTATACCTAAATAGGTGCTGCGCCCTGCGGACTAGTAGAAGTACTACGCCAGTACTAGAAGTCAATACGAATACGCGCCAGCAGCTGGCCGACTAGCACCAGAAGAAATGTCGCAGCAAAAAGCTGAGGACGACTAGCGGTGTTGTCGACCCAGAAGCACAGCACGAGCACCACTGGCGCGGCCATCGTCAGACCCGCGCCTACTTTTTCCAACAAACGCACATCGTTTTCACTGACGAAAGAGCGTGACATAGCTTCCTCCAGGGTTCTTATTCCTTTACTGGCTTTCTGGTTGCGCCACCGGTACAATCTGCCGCATGAGAAACCTCATCTATACACTGGCCCTCGTAGCGCTGACGGCATGCCCGCAGACGCCACCTGTCCCCATCCCCAACTGCGCACCGTCTCCGTGTACTGACGCCGCAGTACCTGTCGTAGAGGCAGCCGCACCTGAGGCGGCTTCTCCAGACGCTGCGCCTTCTCCCCCAGGTCCTGTTGATGCCTGCGCTGCAGGCCAGGCCAAGCTACTCGCGCTCGGTTGCACGGACAGCCGCGGCCGACTCATCGGTGGACCCGACCTACATGGGGTAGGCTGGGCCGTTCAGTGCCGAATCGATGGCGACGCCGGCGTGGATCTCCACGCGGTCTGCATAGCGGCAGCTTCCTCGTGCCAGGCGGTGATGAAATGCAAGTAATGGCGACAAAAGGCTACCTGCCCGACTCTACGATGCCTGCGAAGATCAAGGCGCGGCTCGACCCAGTGGTCTCCTTCACCACGGTCGAGAAGGCCTTCAAGAAGAAGGCGTCGCCGAAGGCGCAGGACGGTAACGACTACGACATCCCGAACGAACCGCCGGTCTACGACCAGGGCGACATCGGGTCGTGCGTACTCAACTCTACCTGCGGTGCAGCTAACATCGTGCTCGCTGTCGAGGGGAGCTCGGTCGACATGCTGTCTCGCCTCTTCCTCTACTGGCAGTGCCGCCTACAGATGGGTACGACCACGCAGGACTCAGGCACGTACACGCACCTTGCCGTAGACCGCGTCGGCAACATCGGTGTCTGTGAGGAGAAGGTCTGGGCGTATGGGGATTCGAACCTCTACAACTCCCCAACGCCGGACACCTACCCCGAAGCGAGCGACAACAAGTTCACCGCGTGGTTCAACATCGACGCGCTAGCGCCGAGCGGTGGCACCAGTCGACTCGATCAACTCGAGACGGCCATTCGCTCTAACCACCCCGTTATCTACGGGTCACCGGTGAGCTCGGCCATCCAGAACTACCAAGAGGGGCAGATCCTCACCATCCCCAGCGCCAACGACATCATCGGCGGTCACTCCACCTGCTTCACCGGTGTGCACTACATCGACGGGGCGCGCGTGTGGCGCATCAGGAACTCCTGGGGTGCCGCCTACGGCGACAACGGCCACTTCCTCATCGACGACGCCTGGGCTGGATGGGTTCAGCTGAACGACCTCTGGGTTTTGACGCGAATGCCTGACCTCGAGTTCTGATATACTCATGTCTTCGGGCTCACGGGCCCAAGAGGCCGCTCTATTCGTAGGGCGGCCTCTTTTATTTGTGGTACTGACTCTACATGGCCCTCGACGACCGCATCGGTCCACTGGACTTGATCCTCGACGGCAAGACCGCCGCCCTCTTCAGGATCACGCTGGCCCTTGTACGAAAGAAGCGCAAAGATAGCGGCCGGCACCTAAGCGTAAGCGCTGGCGAGCTGGGCGCGCTCATCGTAGAAGCGTACCTGCAGAGGCATGAGCAGGACATCTTGGAGGATATGACCGATGAAGTGGAGCGACTCGCCGCTGAAGCCGTCGTCGGTATTCGACGCCGCAAGTCCGTCTCCGGACTACCGAACCCCTATCGCCGACGTCACACCCGTCGCCCCGCCGCAGACTGTGAAGTTCCCCAGGTTCCCCACGATGGCGGAGATGCTGGAGCACATGAGAGGGGGGGCGCAGCACCCAATTCTGCAGACAGCGGAGATCAGGCCGCCGAATGAGCCGACCTCTCTTTTCAAAGGGATGCTGGGTGGCAACCTGCCGCTCTTGGTACAGGACAGCATCGACCACCCCGAACGCTACGACCCCGAGACCCAACTCTTCCTAGGAGAACTGGGGGCAGGAGGCCGTGCGGTCGAGGCGCTGACACCGGAGGAGAAGGCGCGGCTCGATCACGCTGTATTGGACTACGCCAGTCCGAGGCCTAAGCGGACGCCGCCGGTGTTGCCGAAACCCAGCTCCAAGCCTCGACCGCAGACACCAGGCAACCCCTACGAGCCCGGTCTTCAAGACGACCGGGCTCCGCAGGTAGAGGACGCAGGGCAGACGATGTCTTCGTTCTGGTGGGACCGAGGCGCTCAGGCCTAGACCGTCGGCACCGTACCCGGCAGCGGTCCGTACGATGAACCAGCCATCCCGACAGCAGGGAAGGTCGGCTGCTTGGTGCCGTCGAATTCGTAGTCGATGGCGTACTGGTGGCCAGTGCCCGTCTGTGTGCCGGCGGTGAGGCCGAGCGTGACGTTCGCCGTGCTCGTACCGTTGGCAGCCAGAACCATGGAGTAAGCAGCGCCAGAGGTCTTGTCCGTAAGAACGAGGAAGCCGGAGCCGTTGGTCGTTACGGTCAGACTGGGGAACGCCGCGGCGATGGCAGCAAGGGCAGCCGACTCAGAGGCTGCGTTGCCAGTACCTACGAAGGTCAGCGACTGCGGGCCCACCCCGTTGATAGAGGTGAACTGCAGCACCTCACCGTTGAGTGAGCCGCCGCCGCCATACAGCCCGCCGGTTGCCATGTTCACGGAACCAGTGAACGTAGCCGCACCTGGGGTCGTAGGCGCCGTAGCCGGCGTGTATGCACCGAAGGGCAGGTTGGTCGCGGGCAAAGTTAGTACCCCAGTCGTGACTACAGCCCCATCTACGATCTCTCGCGTGATGAGCGGCAGCAGCTGACCCGCACGCAGCTTCGGGTACTGCGAGAGGCCGATGACAACCCCCGTTCCCACCGTGAAAGTGGCGCCCGTACCTGTACCCGCGGGCACCACCACGCTGGTCACCTTGGCGAAACACTTCACGCCGGTGTACGTGCCAGCGCCGCCGCTCGTTCCAGTAATGGTCTCCGAGAGCGCACGTCCCCATGCATCCACACCGTTGATGGTGACGCTGGCCGCCATCTGCGTTGCGGTGGCGCCAGCGACGACGACCTCTGTATTACGCGGCGGGCTGATGACGCCGCCGCCCAGGCTGCCGTTCAGAGCTGACTGCGCAAACGTCTGAGCGGCAAGAGAAGACACTCCGCCCGTCAGAATGAGCGTACCGGATGCAGGCAGCGGCAGATCGTACTCCTCCACGGTGACGCACTTGAGCGGAGTGAGCACAATGCCGAGATCCTTGCGTACAGCGTATACCTCCCCACTGATACCGCCCTGACCGTGCAGCAGGTGCGGGAAGATTGCAGACTGCGTGCTCCAGAGACCCGAACCTACAGAACCTGCGAGTGTCATTCTCTATCTCCTAGAATAGCGGCGTGCCCGCCTGTGGAACTCCGTACGCGTTTACGCCCATCGGCGGGCTGTATCCCAATCTACCAGAACCAAAGGTCTGAGGACCAGCCTCACGCCCTAGTTCTTGTGGAATCGCGTTGATGGCCTTAGCAGCTAGTACTCCACCGCCTGCCAGCGCCCCTAATCCTACTACCTTCCTTGCCGTCGGGCTCTTCACAAGAGCGCCTGCAGCGCTGCCTATGATCCCAGCCCTCTTCGCCATGTCGACACCGGCTAGGGCAGCAACAGAAGCGAGACGCATCATGCCCGCATCGACGGGCGTATACCGGAGTGCTTCTACGGCTGGGCGCATGCGCTCCTGTTCCATCTCTTGCGCGATAGCATTGAGACGAGCCGCTTCTTGTTCCTGCTTCGCATCGTCGTGCGACAGCATCTGCTGCACCAGCATGTCGTAGGCCGCAGCACCGAGGCCAGCGACCTTCTCGTTGCCGTAGTAGTACGTGAGCACGGGATTGGGGCCGCGCATCTACTTCTTACCCTCGATGAGGAACTTCCAGATGAACACGAGAGCTCCAGCAACGAGCCCAACAAGGATGCGCACAGACCAATCGTCCTTGCGGTGGGTCCAGGTTTTGATGATCTCCTTCAGCTCTGCGTTCTCCTCCTTCAGCTTTGTGTTCTCCACACGCAGCATCACAACGTCGAGTTGTGCCTGACCGAGTGGCTCGAAGGTTCCTGAGTCACGAAGTGAAGAACCCAGCTGCTTGGCTAGGTTATGACGCGTACGGTCAAAGGACTCGACCTTGCTGACGAGCGCCTCTACAAGCTTGGTCTCGAGGTCCGGCGTGTTAGGTGGCGGAGGTACGCTCCGCACCGCACCGACGTACTCCTTCAGCAGATCGCGAATCTCGGTCTCGGCCTTCTTGGAAGGAGCCATCGCCACCTCCCATCAGCCGAGAATCCAAAACCGTATCTGGCAGGCGACGGTCACCGTGATAGTTGCTGCGGTGATGCCCGTAGTGGGCGTCGCATCGAAGTACGTCAACATCGACCCTGGTGTCAGCTCGATAGGGGTACTGGAGCCATTGAGCGCAAGCTGAACAGCAGCAGCGCCTGTCTGTGTATCGTAGCGAATGAGGATGCCCTTCGCTCCTGCAGATGGCACGCCGTCAAACGGCACAGTGGTCACGCCTGCACCGCTAATGTTGAGCACGCCGCTCGCCAACGCCACAAAGGAGTTGGAGAAATTGAACGGAATGGGGTCAGCGGGCAGCGACGGATCTGCCGACAGCTGCAGAGCTCCAGCGAAGGAGAACGGCTGCGAGGTAGGCGGCATCATCAGCTCCTATCAGGACCCAGGGATGCCGGGGAACGTGGCGTTGGCGCCGCCGGCGTTCGAGCTCGTGGTGTTCGTCACGAGCGTGAGCTCGGAGACCTGGACAGGCACCGCGCGCTCGAACTGCACGGCCACCGACTCCTGGATGAGGACACCCTGTGCGTCGGTCGCCCAACTGTGGTTCGGCAGGTAGCAGGCCTCGAAGTAGACGGCCGCCAGCGTGTCGAGGTTGATGTCGCGCACGTACATCAGGATGCCGACCGGCTGCGTGAAGAGGTCGGATGCCAGGTTGACGAAGATGTTGTCGTAGCCTGGTGGGATGATGACGTCGTGTGGGTTCGACATCGCCGCGGCGCCGGCATTCGGAAACATCGCCGGGATGAGCGTCGGGGGGATGAGGTTCTGGTAGTACGCGTATAGGATGCGCAAGAGCGACGCGCCCCAGTAGTAGATGCGCCCCAGTCCAATCTGCCCCACGGTCCGGCCGCCGATGAAGTAGCTGCGCTCGGAGCCGATCTCGAAGATGCGGGAGAACTGCCGCGTGTGGGAGAGGTTGAAGTTCTGAACGATGCCGATGGGGAAGACGATCTGGTTGGCGGCTTGGCCGTTACCCGAGACCGCACCCGCAATGGCGGCATTGCCTCCGATGTTCGACAGACGGGGCGGCCCCGCTGCGAGCATCGTATAGCCCGCGTTGGCGTACGTTCCGTCGACGAGACCGGCCTGTACGTAGTTGGTGTATGGTGCCCAGTCGCTGAAGTTCCCTGCCATGATTACGTTCCCTTTCGCGCAGGGTGGTGGATGGCCGAGCGCACTGCCTCTTCACGAACCAGCTCGCGGGGATAGTAACCCGGCGACGTCACCGGCTTGTCCCAGGCCTTGCGGCCGGTATCGACCACCTTGTCGATGAACTTCTCGAGCCGATCCGGCGTTGCTTTGGCTGAGGATACAGCTTGCCGGACCCCCTGAATAGACACCGCAGCCTTGTATTCGCCGCCGAGCTTCTCATAGTTTGAGAGGGAGCCAGCGATGGCCAATAGCTCCTGGTCAGCAGAGGCCATCTTGTGGAGCAGGACGATGTCCACGGCACTGAGCCTCGGCGTGCCAAAGCGCTCCTCGAGATGACCGCGGCCGACGATGTCAGCTGCTAGCTTGCGCAGGTCAGCTTCCATCACATCTCCAGCGTACCGGACGGGTAGCTAAAAAAGAAGGAGGGCTGCTCCTTCTTAGATGCTACATAGCAAACCGCTTCGCCATCAGCGCCACGTACGCCTCTGGGTCGTTCTGCTGAAGCGCGTTGAGTGCCAGCTCTGCCTGCTCTAGGGTGTACTCGTGTGCAGGCGGATGTTCTCGCTGTGTCATGAGCTCCAGGTTCTCTGGACGATTGTCCGGCTTCACACCGTTCTTGTGATGGACAATCTCCCAGCGCTCCAGGAGCCGCCCCAGCTTCTGCTCCATCACGAGCCGATGTTCCAGGACGCGCCCCTGCCGGGTCTTCCCCTGGTAGCCAGAAGGCGGCATGACCAGTGCGTAGCCTGCCCCATCGATGATGGAACCGTCCTTCCGCTTCGGCCCCTTGTTTGGCATCAATGGGCGTAATGGCTCCCCCTGCTCGCTGATGATACCCGCCTCCCTCTGCTGCGTGTGCTTGGAGCACATCCAGCGATTGACCGGTCGGTTGGCGCATCCAGGCAGAATGCAGCAGGCCGTAGGTGGGTATACGGTCTTCACAAAGGAGTCGCCGGCGAGCTCGACTCCCAAGTCCTTCCCGTCCACAAACTGGTTGTAGTGCATGATGCAGAGCGCGCGTGCCTTCGGCCGCCGGCCGCAGCCATGAACCACGCAGCGGGCACCCGGGCCGTAGCTCCGCACGCGCTTCGCTGGACGCAGCGCTGCACCAGTCGCCTTGTCCAGCCGCCCGCGACGAGCTGCCATGTAGTGCGTTTGGCAGAAGCCATGCGACCCGCCCTCGGCGGTCTTCGCGCATCCTTCTGCTTTGCATGGCGGCCATGAGGTTCTTGGTTTCCGTCCGAGTCGCTTCTCTTCCATAGCGGTGACTCCTCTCGGGAGTCTTATACCGCATTCAAGGTAACGCTGGCTATATCACAAGCGTGAGCCTGATGTAATTGCACGGTAGCGGAACGTCCAAGGTGACATCCACATCCACCTGGTCAGGCTCCGTCGTATCCTGAACGATGTTGTTGAGGTTCGAGCCGATGAGCACGCCCGAGTCCGCGAGGAATCCGAGGAGCCCCTGGATGACGTGGCCAAGAGAATCGAGGAACCCCTGGGTGATGTTGAACCGCCCGATGAAGTTCTTCAGGCCTGTACGCAGGAACTTCGCGCAGAAGTCGACGATCTTCGTGACCGAGTCGGTACGCGTCTCGACCGACGTCATGTCAGTTGTGAGGGCCATGCGGCTAATGAGCGGCGTGGCCGGCGCGTCCTGGACGATGATGTACACGCCGCCGGCTGCGATGGTGTTCAGCAGCGGCGTACTGAAGGTATCGTTCGACCCATTGACCTTGGTGAATCCGGTCATCGGGAAGTTGGTGAAGGACTGCTGCGGCGGCTGCGCTCCAATCAGGCCGACGATGGCAGCCGACATGTAGAAGCCGTCGATGATCTGTTGCACGCCGGTCGACCCGGTATACGAGCAAGAGTCGGGGAAGATGTCCCAGACGCGCCGATCGTTGAAACCCTGCCCTACCTTCTGAACTGTGAGAGCGATGTTCGTCAGGTCAGGCTGCCCATTCGTGAGCACGAGATCCGCACCGCGGATGTAAACAGCAAAGGTCTCCGAGATGAGCGGAGAGGGAAGCGTGGTCGTGGCGTAGAAACCATCGTCATTCTGCCCAGGTAGGAATCCAGAGGTCTGGATGGTAATAACGGACCCCACAACATTGACGATGGAGTAGTTCTCTCCATTGCCGATGTCGAGGAAGATGCCGTCGTTAACGAGGTACGGCCCCGCCGGCGGGAGCCCCTGTGCGAGGAGTAGGGCCGTGAGGTTGTGGACGCCAGTGTCGAACTGATTCGACGTGGAAGTCGTATTTCCATTGGTCCCCGAGGCCACCAACGTGTTCAAGAACGTGGTGGGCGTCTCGGGATTGACGAGGACAATACGCTCGCCCGTGTTCTCGGGCTGGCTCATCAGGTCGACGTGCGTCTGGAAGACCTGGTTGACAGTGGGATCGTGCGTCAGAGGTGCGATACCGTAAACCTCAAAGCCCTCGAGGAAGGTTGCCGCCCTGGTGAAGGCGTCCACTGTTCCGAAGGGCTCATCACCTGAGTACGCGTCGACACCGAGGGCTGTAACCGAAATGCCCGGCGCGTTCAGCAGCGCGAAGTAAACCCCAAGTCCGAGTGGGTTGTCGGTCGTGATGGGCGACAACTGGTTGGTCAGATCTGTCGTATCGTTGAAGCTCAGTAGGGCCGGGTGCTCGGCCATGGCGGTCACATCGAGGCGCAGCGCCTGGTACTGCACATAGATCTGCGCAAGCGATGGATAGACCGGGTTACCGTGGTTGTCTCTGATGAGATCCTGCTTGAGGAAGGCGTCACCGAAGCCGTCAACGACGAGATTCGGGAACGGCCGCGTAACGCCACTATTGGCATTCGCCACGTTCAGGTTCATCGCGGTGATGAACCAGGACATTCCGACGTTGTTCGACACCGGAACCTGCGTACTGATGAGCAGCTGGTTGACGTTGCCGCCAGGAGCCACCTGCGTGACGGTCGCATACGACAGCCCGTCGACCGTGATGGTGTCGCCCGGCAATGGGGCGAACGGCGAGCCGCGCGTGATACCGATAGTAAGCCCGAGGGCCGTAAGTGCCGTACCACCGAGAATGTTGACCAGAGACCCCACACCCAAGAAGGTGTTTGTCAGAACAAGGTGTACGCTACCGTTGACGGTTGCCAGAATGCGTCCGCCCGCAGCTGCGCCAAAGAGCCCGTTGATCTGAGAGAGTACCTCAGCGGAAGTCGTTACAGGCGCCACGAAGGTGAGCGTCTGCGGACCCGTACCGTCATCGAGAATGAGCGTCTGCCCGGCAGTCACCCCACCAGAGATGGCAGTAGTGCCAACAACCTGGGCGCTGGTTGGCGCAGCTGTAAAGTTCGCTCCGTAGAACTGCAGGATGTTTGTGAGCGCCGAGCCACTGCCGCTTGCAATGGCCTGTACACCAGCCGTACCAACAACCGGTGTTGCATTCGTGATGAGCCCCAAGACAGCAAGCCCAGTACCGCCAGTAACCTGAAGGCTGTACGCAGGGCCGATGTTGTTGTTGGTGAGTACGAGGAAGTTCGTGCTGACGGCTTCAGATGCAGTCGCCAATGATCCGATGACGGCATTGATCTGCGCGAGCAAGCTCGCCGCACTTGTCGGGTTGACGAGCGTCACAGTAACGGGCGCGTTACCGTTTAGTGCTAGCGAGAGAGTGTCCCCGGTGAAACTTGCGTTCACACCCGTCGTCGTACCGCCCGTCAAGCCGAGATTCGTATTCGCAGTCCCCGCACCTACAATGATGACTCCCGTCGAGCCCGGCGTGTTGTCTGTGAGAACGAGGAAGTTGGAGCCGTTCACCGTAGCTGTGAGCCCAGGGAACGTCGTGTTGATGGCCGCCAGAAGGTTCGTTTCGTTTGCGGAGCTGCTCGTACCTGAGAGAGTGAGTGTCGTAGGCCCGACGCCGTTCACAGTAAGAATGATCGTCTCGCCGTTTAGCGAACCGCCCGTACCATAGAGGCCACCACTGGAGATGTTTGCCGAGCCAGTAACAGTTGCCGTAGTGGCGTACGTGAGCCCAGCCAGGCTAACGGTCCCCGTAATGATGGCAGGCAGACCAATGCCGTTCTCAAGGAACGACTGCGTCTGCAACGCCTCGAGCAAAGCGCTCGAACCGTTCGAGCCGCCGAGGTACAAGAAGACGCGCACCGTCGTCGGGTCGATAACAAGCTGGTCGAGGTTGTTATTCGGGTTAGGAAAGCTCGACGTGTAGATGCTAGTGGCGTCCTGATCGTAGAACTGCGACCCCGTCTCCACGCGCCCTGCGGCGAAGCCGAATGCAGCAAGAACAGCCGGTGCGGTAGTCGAAAGAACTTCGATGCTCTGGTACTGGTCTGCACCGACCGAGACGATTTCCCACTGAGCAGCGCTGAAAGTCTGCGCCGAGAACTCAGTGACACCGGCAGCGCTAAACTCGAGAAGGACCTGCGCGACGACTTGTGCCGGGGTCAGAGGCGTACCCGAGAAGACAACGCTGATGAGCGGGCCGTTGTTGAGAGAGAGGTCGAGGTTGAGGCCAGTGAGCCCGGAATACACTGGCGGCGTACCCGTAGCCGCAGCCGCCAGAAGAACGGCCTGAAGCTCTGTGAGTGCCACGCTATTCAGAACCGAGGCGCCGGTCGCGCTAGTCGTCAGAACGTCGACTTCTTGCTTGCAAACACCAACAACGCACGGAACGAGCGTCGGTGTAATAACGGTCGGCGTGACCGTTTGGAACACCTGGATAACCTCTACCCCGGGCCTCGGGAGTTCAGCAGCCATTTCAGTTGCTCCTCATGGGCAGTTCGTTGAATGCCTTCGCACGACGGTCTTGTTCACGAATCACGAGGCGGCACATCATGGGCACTGCCCGCGCTGAATGCGCTCATTGTAGAAACGACGATTGGCGACGCGCTGCTTTTCCAGACACTCGACGCAGCGAGACCTGCCTGCGGCACGAATGCTACCGCAGCCGGTAATGCAGGGCTTGTCGACCTTGACCGTCATCGCGTCCTATCGCACCTTGACCGTGCGGATGTAGTGACCGTGTGCATCTCTTTGGTTCCCGATTGATTCTTCCACGGGCGAGGCCGCTAAGGGAATAGGCTGACCTCCCATTCCCGGAGGTCGTACTGCAATCCCATTAGGGCGAGCGGCGCGCACGGTGACCCACTGCGCTGGATTCCTGGGGTGTGGGACCTGCGGCAGCTGCGGCGGACCAGCTCCAGGATTGGGCGTGTTTCCATAAACGTCGCTTGCTTGTGGCGCGAAGGGTGGTGGCATACGCGTCTCGATCTCATAGGGCAGCCCGCCGCCTGGAGCGGATGGAGGTCCGCCATGCCCGCTAGTCGTAACGAATTGCTCTTGTACTGCTGTAGTTCCAGTACGCATACGCATTGTGATCTCACGAACCACGCGCGCATTGAGCGGTGTGTACTGCGACGTTCTAGAGAATTGGTATGGGCAAGTAACTGAGGTTACAAACCACTCGTCATTCTCATCACAGATGATGATGGAGCCTGCCGCAGACGGTGCACCGATAGCCGGCTGGCGGCCCACTTCGAAGAAACCCTGTTGCGTCAGCATCTCTCGATGAAGCCAGAGCTGTTCTGCAGCAATCCATGCGATGCGCTCACACTCGAGCGGCACACGAGAGCAGCAATTGACGACCATCGTACCGGGGACCAGCACGCTCTTCGTCTTCTTCCCTGTACGGAAGTCGTAGCCGAGCATATCGTCGAGCCCGAGCGTGTAAAACTGCACGGGGCTACGCACGATGGTGATCGCCGGGCGAAGCCCGATGACCTCGGCCTTCGCTACGCTCTCACCCGTAATGTAGATCTCGGTTAGCTGGTCATCTTCGTCCCAGTGATATGCGCCAAGCGGTGACGCCTGAAAGAGGCCCTGATAGAAGCCAGCGAAGAGGCTTCTTACATGCTCGAGCGGCGAATACTTGAAGCTGTCGGCCTCAAAGGCGCCACTAGGACTTGTTGTTTGCACCTTCGACGGCACGTTGTGTTTCCTCCAGCTGGTGCGCCTTCGCCATGTTGTACGCAAGACCAAGCCCAGCGCCAACTACAGGGGCAGCGTACATCAGATGCTTCAAAGGTATCGACTTGCCACCGCTGAAGTGCTTGTACGCTGCCTCTCCGAAACTAGCAGCGCCCTGCCCAGCTAGCGTTCCAATACCCATACCCAGCGCTTCATTGAGGATGTTCGACGGCTTACTAGGTGGCGGCTGCACCGGCGCACCCTCGGCCAGCTTGCAGAGCGCGACGGCTACTTCTCTCGGCAGGTAGGCAAACAGTGTAGGGGTCATCCGGGCCGGTAAGGTGTATACAGCCTCATAATATCGGGCATCTCCGCGTCTAGGAAATCACCGAGGGTCGTCGGGTTGGTGTAGTTCCTCTTCGGGTTGAACCAGATGTCCTTGAGCGCGCGGTCAAGGATCAGAGGAACCGCGTACTCGATGTCTTTCGGTGGCACCTCGTGAATCTGTACCTCCTGGTGCACCGCCGCTCGACCCTGCTCCGTCTGGCTCACCTGCACGACTTTCCAACGTCGGTTCTCCGGTTCGATGATGAGGTCATCCGGCTTGAGCGGCGGGTACCACACAAGCCGCATCGTACTGTTCGACTGCTCCTGCTCTCCAACATTGGTGAACTGCTTCGTCTTCGGCGAGGGGTCGACCTGAATCCAGCTCTCGATAGGGTGGAGATACCCACGCACCCAACTCGTGTCCCAGCAAAGCTTGCAGCCTGATCGCTGCCGCATCTTGAGCTTCTGGTTGAAACAAGAACAACGCTGGCCGAATGTGCGCACCGGAAGAACCCAGCAGCGCCGGCCAGCGAACTCCTTGAAGAGCAGCTGCATGTGACGCCGCAGCTCCTGCGCTACAAGGTCGGCATCGGGCTCCTGAGATACGGGGCCGAAGGACTTCGTCTCCCCCGTCGGCACCTGCGTCACAAATATGCGGTAGTAGAACTTCCTCCACCGATCGCCCGTGTAGATGGCCTTATCGATGTAGACGTACTCATCCTGAAACGGCGGCGTCAGGATGTCCCATGGCCCGTTCGGAGACTCGCTCCGCTGCACCTGGAAGTTGTAGTCGAGGATGTCCTCGCTCGTGGGGCCGAGCTGCCACGAGAGCTCATTCTTGTCGACGTCGAGTGAGCGGCACCGGAACTCGACAATGTCGATGAGGACGCCCATGAGGGCCTACCGCATGTCTGGAACGGTGGGCATGCTCAGCGCGTTGCCTTGGCCTGGCCTGCGCTTGCGAATGGGTGCCGGCCCAGATGGCGCCGCACCTGCGCCTGGCATCATGCCCTTGGCCTTCTGCAAAACGCCCCCACCGTAGCTCTTGGCCGCCTGTCCGAGACCCTGCCCTGCCAGCATCCCAGACCCGATTCCGCCTGCTGCATGACCAACACCAGCGCCCAGTGCTGCTCCACCTATGGCTCCAGAGAGTCGATGCTCCGGGCCGCCTGCAAGGGCACCGCCGGCGGCTCCAACTGTTCCACCTACGATACTACCCGCTGCGCTAGGGTGCTTCAACGCCCAACCAGCTGCGCGTCCAAGCGTACCGCCGTTCAGTGACTGTCCGATCATAGTACCTAGACCAGCGCTCTTGGCCATCAATTCACCAGCAACCGACCCGGTCTTGAGCAGTACCTCTACACGCGCTGCCTTCTCAAAGTCTGCGCGAGCGAGCGCTCGAGCAAAGGCATCGGAGAACTGAACGAGCTCGGAAGCGGTCTTCTTCACGCTCGCCGACTTCGCCACGCCGCCGCCCAACCCCTGCGAGCTATCTTGTACTCCCTCTGCTGGTACTGGGCCGGGAGCGCCGGCGCCTTGCGCTGGCTCGCCTGGGGGAGGTGGCGCGCCAGCTGCAGCCGCCGGGTCCTGACCACCCGCCTGTAGCTTGGCCAGCTTCAGCTCGAGGAGACGCTTCTTCAGACGGATCTGGTCCTGCACCTGGTACAACTGGTCCTCCCCTCGACGCTGCATCCGTGCCTGAATGTTGGCGGCCTCGGCCTCCAGATTCTCCTGCTCAAGGGCTAGCGCCTCATCGAAGAGAGGCGTGTCCTTGAACTTGTCGAGGAAAGTCTTCGGCGCGTCGTCAGTGCTTGGGGCGCAGTCACCGAAGGCCTGCTTCTCGTAGAGCTCGGCAACGGGTGTCCCGGCCGCGAGCTTCTTGAGCTCAAGGGTCGGAATGTCCTTGAGCAAGCCGACCATTTCGTACTCGGCCTGCTTCCGAACCTGGTGCGTGTAAACCGTATCCAGAAACTCGTCGAGCATCACGCCGCTCCCTTGCCAAAGATTTCACTCACGTTCTTACCGAGGTTCTTGGCCTTCCCGGCCCACGCGTTTGCCTCGTTCACTATACCAGGCCCCTTCCTTGCACCGAACATCGCTCCGCTTAGTGCGCCTGCACCAACCATTGCCCCAGGATGCTCTGCTGCCCACTCACCTACCGTATGCCTGGCACGTGCCTGCGCTAAGTCCAGAGTGCCTCTGAGACCGCGTTCTGGTTGTGCCTCGAGCGCCTCGATCTTCTGACGCAATGGTTCGTTACTGGTCTTTGCCTCAGCGAGCCCCATCCCAGCTCCCATCGCTGCTCCGATAGCTGCATGAGGAAGAACCGGCACAGTCTTCCTCGCAATCTCAGAGAAGTAGTTTCTCAGAGAAGCAGCTTTCTCAAGTCTAAAGGGCGGTAGTGCGACAAGACCTCCTTCTGTGGGGTCTTCGCATCACCCTGCGGTTCCTTCTGACCCACCGAAGTCGTAGGCGACGCATTGCTGAACGTGGGCTCATTGGGCTGGATACCGTCCTTGTCGGTGACAGTCTCGTCGCCGAGTGGCGCTGGCGTATTGGGAGTACCAGGGCTGGGCGCTTGGCCGGCAGGGCCGCGCTCAGGTGGGCCTGAGGCGCCTGGCCCGCTCTGCGGAGCGGCCGCCGTACTAGCCGCCGAGAGGGCGGCGGCGTCTGAGCTCAATGCCGGTGGGTCGGCAGAAGCGATCTGCAGAACCTGCCCACGAAGCTGCTGGTAGGCCATGCGCATCGCCGCAGCGGCCTGCTGCTCCTGGAGCACCTGGTCCTGCGCTGCAGACGCCTGCTGGATGGAGTCCTGCACCTGCTGTTGAATCTCCATCTGCTGCTGCTCGTGCTGCGCCTGCTGCTCCTGTAGAGCAGCGGCCTCCTCCTGGGCTTGCTGCTGCGCGGCACGTGCCTCCTCGAGCTTCCCACGCAAGAAGTCCGCGTGGCTCTGCTCAGCAGCCTGATCGCCCATCCGCTGAGCTTCGAGGAACTGCTGCACCGGGAGTGGGATGCGCGGCTCGACACCCTCCTCCTGCCCTGCTGGAACAGGCGGGGCCCCGGGCTCTTGCGTCATCGGCTCTTCCTGCTGCGCCATCTGCTGAGGTTGCTTGGGGCCATTGAGCCCCATCGTAGCGTCGAGCGCGGTCTTGAAAGCAGCGGCGCTCTTATCGAACTCCTTGCGGTCTGCTTCCTGGCCCGAGTGCTTACCTGCGAGCCCGCCAAGATGAGAGCCCGCGAGCGTGGAGAGCACCTTCGAGGTCGCGTTGCCATTCATCTTGTGGCCGATGGCTGCGCCCAAAGCCGCGCCACCAAGATGGCCGATGAGGTTACGATTACTCTCGTGCGTATGGTACTTCTCCTTCTCGAACTCGGCGGCGACAGAAGCGCGGCCGCGCTCCTTGCCCACTTCATCTGGGCTCTTCTCTGCTGCCCCCATCTTCATACCACCGCCAGCCATACCACCAGGAGGAGCCATGCTCTGCTGCCCCATCGCTGTCGGCGTAAGTGGCGCTGGCATCGCCGGCGACATGTTCTGACCGCGGCCGCCGGGCGGCAGTGGAGTGGGAGGGGCCCCCATCATATTGGCCTTCTTCAAGACCCCGGGGAGCTGAATGTTGTGTAGGACAGCACTGGCGCTCTTCATAAGCACCGCGCGTTCGGCCTCTGGCATGAGAGCTACAGCCGAGTCGAAGGCCACAGCGCTCATGGCCGTCTTGTCCTTGCCGCGGATGCGCAAGAAGAAGTCTGCAGCTTCAGCGTGCGGGATACCGTTCAGGAGTTGCTCTTCGAAATCCATGGCGACTCCTACTCTACGGTGTAGATGTTGTGCATATTGTTGTTGTCCGTATACGACCAGACCCAGTACGGAGCAATTGGTGGGGACGCTGCAGCGGCGGGCTTGTAATACTTGCCCACAGTATTGTTCGCGGTATCGAAGCCGAGTACCGAGTTCGCAGTACCGGTGCTGCTGACAGTGACTCCATTGGTCGGTGTCACTTCCTGAATGCTCAGGTAGCCATCGAACGTCGTTACCGACAGCGTTGCAATGGCCGCTTGAATCTGCGCCTTGATGTCGCTGAAGAGCAGCACCTGCGGATTCGGGTTCGAGGTAGAGCTCGCAACGAAGGTAACCGTACCTGTAGGCCCTGGTCCGACGAAGATGAGAGTCAACCCAACCAGACCGTACACGCCTGGACCTTGGTTACTCGGCGGGCCAACCTGAGACACCTTGCTACCGCTCCAAACGCCGCCGTTGAGGAACGTCTGTACCTCATCGATGGTACGGAACTTTCGAAGTCGGTTGATGGACATGGCTCAGTTCCTCGATGCGTAGCTAGAAAAAGGCGGGCTGGGGCGCATGCCCCAGTCTACCCGGTCAGTGGGAAGTAGGAGAAGCGATGGGAGTTGCCTCCACATCCTGAGATCCGCAGCAGCGACAACGAAGAACAATGCCTGCGCCATGCGCACCAAAACGCAATTGTAGATTCGAGGCCTAGAGATAATGCAACATATGAATGGTACGGAGCATGAAAAACAGCGGCAAAACGTAGGCGGCGTAGGTCGAATTTACAGCCCAAAGTTCCGAAAAAACGCCAGGATGTGAAGGTCCAAGGATGCCCCCGATATTGAGCGCCACTTTCACGCGCTGCTTTAGCTGATCGGTATAGCTTTTATAATACTGCAACCACTTCATGAGGAGCGGCGTCTTGTCGTTCACGCCGACGTTGATGCCGCCGTTGGAATAGTTGATATGGTTGCGCGTCTGCAGCAAGCCGACCGACTCAACGATGGAGATCACGGTCATACGGAGTAGCAGCGCGTGCTGCTGCTGCTGAAGCAGATCCTCGAAAGAGTACGAGGTGAGATGCGGCGTGCCGTTGAAGTCTGCCAAGGCGTCGAGCATCGACCAGGCAATCTGTCGGTCGGTCGTCTCCTCCCCAGAAACAATGCGATTCAACTCCGCGAAGTCGCGCATGTAGAGACGAACGGACTGGATGAACGCCCGGAACTCCGGCGTCATGTGCGGGATGCCTTGAAGGCGCCCGGTGTGCTGGTCGCCATACCCCATCATGGGCTAGAGGGCCTTGCTACGCTTGCTCACCGGCGGCGTGGTGTCTGTTGCAGTGGGGGCCTGTGGCGGCGAGGGCGCTGGAGGCAGCGCCGGCGAGCCCTTGGCGTCAAGATAGAACTGTGGAAGCTCGTCCACCGCCAATGCATGCACCTTCACCAGGTGCTGCGCGGCCGCGAGCTGGTGCGCTGTCACCTCCTTGAGCTCCAAGGACCCACCAGGTTCGATGAGCTGGCCTGCAACGACGATGGCCTGCTTGAACAGCTTGTGCTGCTTGAGCGCTTTCGTACGAACGTCGGTCAGGTTAAAGAACTTCATCGACGATTCCTCCTAACCTTCCTCTGACCATCAGAGGATACGTCTTCCGTCGCCATAGCAACAGGATCTGTGGCTTCGGCTTGGGCGCGTGCAATGGCCGCGTCGACGGGGTCGCTACCTGCAGCGGCTTCAGGCTCAGGTGCGTCTGCATCAGCGGCTGCTACGACGTCTGGTGCAACTGCGTCCATCGCAGTATTGGGCTCAGTCGACTCGGCGCCTTGAAGGAGTGCCGGCTTCTCGCCTGCTGGTACGAGCTGCGGCATGGTTGCGTCATCTCCGCCGCGCTCGGGCACGAACCGGTAGCCGTCGGGTAGCGGGAAGTTCCTGTCATTCGCTACAGAGTCGAGCAGCGGATGCGGCTTGGTTTCCACCGGACCGATAGGCGCAGCCTCGAGTGTTTGGAGATCAACGAGGCGGCCGTCGCGCGTCCGCACTTCGATCATGTGCTGCGCGTGCTTCGCACGAAGCTCTTCGAGATTCTTCTTCACCATCTCCTCAGTGACGAGGATGGGCTGGCCGCGAATGAGGCGCCGCTTGTCGTCCCCTACGTACTGCTTCATCCGCGGATTCTGCGGGAGAGCTGCACGTACGGTACGGTTGTGGCGAGCTCGAGCCACATTGTGAATAACGTACTCCTGCATTAGAACCTCCTAGTAGAAACGAAGAAGGCGGCACGGCGTGAGCCAGTGCCGCCTCCTCTTAGCCAACCGGCCTTTCGGCTAGTACTGCGTGATCCCAGGGAAAACCAGGCCATTGTCAACCTGGTTATTCGGCGCACCGAGCGCGTCCTCGACCACGGGGATGAAGCTCGTGATGAGACCGTCGGCGTTCGTCGTGGGGTCCGCGTCTGCCGAGTAGAGCTCGAGCTTGCGAACGGCTGCGATGTTGATGACCGCCATGCCGATATCCTCCCAGGCCTGGAAGGTGATGACGTTGGCGATCTTGTCGATGTAGAACTTCGTGTTGTTCAGGACGTAGAACTTCCCGAAGAACTCCGGCTTCGTAAAGACGTAGACGTTTCCTGGACGCAGGATGTCCGTCTTCACAGTACGAATGTACGAACGCCCGAACAGGGTGTTGTACTTGTAGCCGTCGACGGCGGTCTCCGATTGGAGCCTGTCGCCCAAGTCCTCGACCGTCCACTGGAGGATGTCGTCCCAGTCGGCCTCCGTCATCAGCAGGCGCTCCGAGCGCAACCGGTTCCCGTCCAAGAGCTTGAACAGGTTGATGAGGTCCGGTCGCTGGATGGGGAAAACGGTGGATGTGTTGCTCGTCTGCGTCCGAGCAAGTTCGCCCTTACGCACCGAGAACTCCACAACGCCACCAGCCTGGATGGTCGTCGCGTTGAGCGGCGTTGCGACACCGCCGTTTGCGACCACCTGAAGGGCCTGTACGGCCGCCTCGGTGAAGACCGTGAACTCACGGTCCTCGACCTCCTGGATGTCCTTCACCGAGTTCTCCTCGATGATCTTGGTGATGGGCATCTCATAGGCCAGAAGCTCCTGCTCAGTCTTCTGGAAGACCTCGCTCGAGATCGTGTAGAAACCGATCTCCGCCTTGGGCCCACGAATGAATCTTGCCGTGGGCTGACCACGGAAAGACATCGTGAGCGCCCTCGACTGAGGCTCGACATCCACGATCTTGACCAAGGTGTCGTGGTTGACGGAGCGCTGGCAGTCACTGCGCGTGACCTGCTCCGGTGGGACGACCTTGCGGGCGTAAGAGACCTCACGCAGACGGTCGCGGATATACGAACCTCCGTACTCCGCCATCTTCTCTTTGCCCTCAGACGAACCGAGCTTCTGCGTGAAAAGCTCGTTCAGGACTCGCGCCGGAACACTCATGATGGTTGCCTTTCTCCTTCCTTCTGGGTTCCGGTCTACGAGGCCCAGCCCGAGATGAACCGGAGTTGACCGCCGTTACTGGACGGAAGCCTGGTGCAGTACCCGATGATCGGGTCGACGTCGCCGCCGCCGGGGGTACCGTGCCCGACGATGCCCGAGAAGTTGCGCCCACTGAAGTTGATGAGCGCGACCTTGAGGGGCTGCATGATGGTAGTAATGGCCGCACCGCCGTGTACGACAAGGCTCGCATCGAAGATGCGCGTGTCGAACTCGTAGTCCCCACGGAACAGGAGCGGGATCTTGGTGAGCGACATCGCCTGAATGTCGTAGCGGCCCTTCTCGGCGAAGACCGGAAAGGAACGGACTGACGCGTAGGTTGTTCCTACAGTGCCGGTAATGAGCGCAGCGCGAACCGCTTGGTAGCTCGTGTTCAAAGTAAACCACTCGCCGTCGACCATGCAGGTCGGGTTAGTGGGGTTCGACAGCGTCGGGTCGTTGAGCGCGAAGTCACGGCGCTGAATCGGAAGGATGTCCGAGACGGGCGTGAAGTTGATTCTCTGCAGGGTCGACATGATCTAGCTCCTCCTTGAGTTCCTTGGTATGGGCGGGTCTATCCTGCCGTCCCGACGATGTACGATTCGAAAGCAGACCCGCTGGAGGAATCCCCAGGCGCGTCGTTTGTGAGCTGCGCGAGCTTCGTTCCCATATCGGGACCGACGAGGTCCACGGCGTGCTCGTACGCATCGAGCTTACCGGCAGCTGCGGTCTTCTCGAGTCGGTCAGCAAGAGCATCGGCAGAGATGTCGAGCTCAAGTCCTTTGGCGTGCATCGTACCCGCAAGCTTCTCTACGCGGTCACGGCGCTCCCTCGCAGCGAGCTTCTCCGTAAGATCGTTGATCTGTGCGCCTTGCGCCCGGATGTAGGCCGCCGCATCAGAGAGGACCTCTGCGGCCTGAGCATTGCTGAGCTTGTCCATATGCGTCTCCTACTGGGCTCCTGCAGCAACTGCGTCAGCTGCGAGACGTGACAGCAGAACCTTGGCGGCAGCTGTCTTCACGCTCGTCGTCACGGGATTGGGCGTTACCGGCGTAGCGGGGGCGACAGGAGGAGCCGCTTCGGCTGTCTTCTCGCCCTCGGGGAGGGGCGGGGTGGCTGCTTCGGCGAACTTCGTCCCCGCCTGCGCCGTATGCTTGAATGCATCGCGCAGTACGCTGTCGTGCTCCATCGAGAGCGCAGGCTCCTTGAGATACTTGGCGAGCTCTTCACGTCGCACCCCGTGCGACTGCGCCTTGGTGTAGTTTCGTGCTGCGTCGTTGGAGCCGACTAGGCCAGATGGCCCCTTGGGAGCGCCGCCAACGGGGTGTCCGCCTGGCTGACCGGCCTGAGTGGTCTGTGGGGGGACCGCAGCGCCGGCCGTAATCTTAGCCGGGTTGATCGCGTCCTCCGCCTGCTTCACGCGCGACGCCATATAGTCAACAAGTGACGTAGGGACAGTCGCGGCGCCTTCCTTGTTCTCTGATTCGCTCTTGTGCGCTGCCTCGGCGTGCTCGAGGCCCTTCTTGGCCGCCTCAAGACCCTCAGTCTCCTTCTTCTCCGCGTCCGACCCGGTCTTCTGGGCAGCGAGTTTGGCTGCGATGATCTCAGCTACCGAGGCGTGCTTTCCACCGGACACGATGTTCGGGGGCATCTTTGTATGCTCGAGCCCCTCTTGCATATTGTCCTTCATCTGCGTCGCACCGTGTTCGGCGGGCAGGTCCTTCTGGGTGGGCGGGCTCATCGGTGTGATGTGCGCCGGGGTCGCCTGTCCCTTGTGGTCGGGGAGGGATTGTGAGGCAGTTGCCTGCGAGACACCCGGTGGGCTACCCACAAGATGCTCGGTGAGATTGTACGGCCCGCCCATGTGAGCATCGGCGTTCTTCATGAGCAAGGAGGCCATATGGTCGAGAGCGCCGGCAAGTTTTTCACCGAGCTCGGACTGGAAGCCGGAGCCCATCTTGCCCATGCAAGAGCACTTCTCCTTGCCGCACTTCTCGCACTTCTTCTCACCAGCCGTCTTCACGGTCTGGAGGTGCGCCTCCGCATTGACGCTGGTACGGCGCGTGGCGTCCACCATCGCAGCCTTCACCAGGTCTTGCAGCATCGGTCGTCCAGCCATGTTTCCCATCGTGGTCTCTCCGTTCGCGGAAGCCCGCTTCGGCAACATCTCAGCGCCCCTCGGGGGCATGGATTTCTGCGCCTCCGACCCAGCGTCTGCCTGTGGTGGAGTGCCTGTATTCACCCTGGAGTAATTGGTGCGCGGGCCTATACCTTGTGGTCCTCGCAGACCTGGTGCGTAAGTGTGGGAGATGCTGGGGGTTGGGATGGGCGAGGCCGCAGTCATGCCGGTGGCCGACGGCGGTTGTGCATCCGCTCGTTTCAACCATCCGTACATGTCCGTTGCCTCCCATCGCCATTCTCCGAGTTGCTACTACGACCACGTAACTGGGTAGCCAGCGACCTCGAGTAGTTCGAGAGCGCGGATACCCACCGCCGCCGCGTAGTCGGGAGCGGATGCAATCTTCTCGCTCGGCGCGGCAAGCCCGAGCTCGAGGACCGCTGCGATCTTGCGACCTGCCTCTTCGGGGTCGAAGTTTCCCTCGAACGCAACCTTCACAGCCTGCTCAGCAGCAAGCCCGTCGATAGCCGAGCCTTCCTTGTCCTTGCCGAAGTGGTGCGCAGCTGCCGCGCCAGCACCGGCCGCTCCTGCTGCGCCCGCAGCGTGGATACCGGCGCCAATCGCCTTTGCCTTGCCTTCGGTTACAGGACCAGAGCTATGTGCCGCATGATGTGCCGCTGCACCAGTATTGGCCATATGGCCCTTCACATGATCGAGCCCCTTCTTCAGGGCCTCATGCGCCCGATGGCCAATGCCCTTGGCTGCTACATAGCCCGCTTGTGTGTCGCGAACCTTGCCTGCTTCCTTGACCGCAGGGTCGGCGGCTGCTTCGGCGATCTTGCGCATCTCCTGGCAGTACGCATGAGCCATGACGCGCCCGAGGAAGTCCGCTTCGGCGACCTTCTCCGCCTGCGCCTTCTTCTCCTCGTGCTCCTTCTTGGCCTCCTCGTGCTTTTCCTTTTCTTCTTCTTCCTCAGCCGCCCCGGCGGCGGGAGCGGAAGCGGCCTTCACCCAGTTACTGTAGAGCGCCTCTACCTGCTTGGGCTCCATCTTACCGAGGTCGATGTTCTGCTCGGTAGCAAGCTTCATGAAGAGATCAATGGAGGCCTGCTTCTCGAGGTCTTCCTGGTTCGCGGCGGCAGTCTTTACCGCAGCGCCCGTTCCGTAGAAGTCAGAGAGGAACTCGTCCATCTGCTGTGCCTTGTCGACCATCTCAATATCCTCCGGCAGCTTTTTTGCTCATGGCCGACGTGTTCCTCGAGGGGAATCCCCTCTCCACGGAGGCGGGTGTGACTTCGTCCATGAACGCGAGTTTGAAGTAGCTTGCGCTCAGTGGAGTGAAAACAGACTGGACCGGTGCTGACGCAAGCTTGGTCAACTGACTGTGCGACGGCATCGCCATCGACGATATCAGTTCGGGAGCATGTGCAACAAGTTCCATGATGCCTGTTCGGTATCCGTTGTACGCAGCACCCATCTTACGCAGGACGGGATTGGAAAGGGAAGAAGACCTCCCACGCTTTTCTTTGGGGTCTCCAGTAGCTACCAGTACACGCCTCTCAATTACTGGCCCCAAACCAGAACGCTCACTCATCATAGGCAACAGCAAGCGAGCAAGAACCTGTGAAAAGAAGCGCGGTCCCATAGGCACATCAAGCTTCTCCTCACTCTTCGGAAAGACTTCACCCTTACTATCCAACTCATCTGCCAGTTGCTGTTTTCCCATCTGAATAAGGATGATCCGCTGAAACTCGTGAGGGCGCAGCACCATGCCGAGACCGGTTGGTGTGGACAATGCCTCTTCGAGCGAAGAAGTACCCAGCGCATCGAGCGTTGACTTGGGTAGATCCTTCTCGTGTTGTGTCAGCAACGGTACTGCTTTGCCAGCGAACTGACTGGGCACAACATCCTTTGTGATCTCCGCATCCTTGTTCTTCGCCAGCTTCCCCAAGAAGGCGTGCTTCAACGTCTCATCACTGACGCTGGCTACCTTCAGCGTAGCAGTGCCATCAGGCGCAAACTCTGGCATGAGGATGTCATCGTCCTGCCCGTAGCCCAGCTTCTCTGCCAGCTCAGCGCCGTTCAGGAACCAAAAGACCTTGCCGCCACCGGCGATCTTCATCATCACCTTGGCCGTCTTGTCGGCGCCGATGAACACGAAGCTGATATCGAAGAACTTGGGGTAGTCGTTGTAGACGAAGACCTTCCTGCCATCGGGCAGGATGTGGTTCATCATCTTGCCGGCGTGCTCGCAGTAGTCCTTCCTGGTGATAGAGACGCCGCGGATGCCTTTGCCGTTCTTCTTTATGAGCTCCTTGTGGTAGGCGAGCACCGCGTCCCCAGGTGATCTGTGACGCGAGGAGTTGAACATCTGCTGCGCTCGACGGTAAGTCTCCTTGTCTAGGCAGATGCTGCAGGTATCGAAGGGAACCTTGCAGTTATGCACAGCGACGCCGTTCACCAGGTAAGAGTTGTCACCCTCCACCTCGAAGTTATAAACGTCGTCTTCATCGTAGAAGGAATCCAGGGCGCGTATAGGCACAGCCCAAAGGTCACCGAAGTCGGCTAGCACATTCTTGGATTTGCCCACCTGCATCACGCGTACTTTGGCGCAATAGCCCTCGAAACGCGGCGCCCACTGTCGGCCGATGGAGACCACCCACTCATCCGTATCCGTTCGTGAGAAGCCGCTACCGGCCTTGTGGTGAAGCAGCTGGTAAGAAGTCGGGATGCCGAGACGGAATAGGAGCTCGCGAAGCTGGTGCACAAGGTCTTGGGAGGAAGTGCTCGCGCACAGCAGGCCGGTGGCTGTAGAGAACCCGTCACCGTTCAGATAGGCGCCAATCAGATTTAGCTGAAGGTGCGTAGGCCAGTACAGAACTGCCTCGGCTAACCTCTTGGTTTTCGAGAAACGGCCGGCGTACATCGCGCACCGCTCAGCCACTTCAGGATCATAGATGCCGATAGCGAAAGCCTTACAGCTGTTCTCTCGTGGCCGCCAGACCGGCATGTTGCGCGTGCCGATTTCAGCGCAGAGCCTCTCAATCTCATCGTGTATGGCATCCTCCGCACCCACTGTGAGCTCGATGCCGGCCGGTTCGTCCTTCTTATTGAATACAACGTGGCCTTCGGCCAAGTAGTACCCGATGAGGCGGGCCCACGCAGTTGTGATTTCTGATGGTGCCTCCGTAGTAATTTTGGGGTGTGCGAGCACAGCGCCGTCCAAGTCTCTGGCGCCCACCCAGTCAAAAACCGGATGTTCCTTCCGCCAAACTCTGGAGGGGTCCTTGCTGTTGAAGGCTGCCCAGAAAGGGTGCTCCTGCGTAGCTATGAAAGAATCCTCATTGGCGGGCTGAATCTCAAAGAACTCACCGCGGTAGCGTCTACGATGCAGCTCGGTTACACGCCCCACACCGCCAGTATGTGTTCGTACGCGGTCATCTACTACAACATCCTCGATAGGCTTTCGCGTACCGTCCGCCATGGTGACTTGAGCCCCTGCCTTGAAGCAGCCCATCGACACGTCGGGGAGCTCGCCGGCTCTGAGCTTGTCCCAGACCCCGGTGCCACCGAACTCCTGGCACTTGTCCTTGTCGACACGGGTAACAAGCTCGACCCGCTTCATCTTCGGATGCCAGGCAGCGAGCTCTACATCTCCGAAGGCCCGCGCGGCATCCTTGTTGCGATGGTGGGCGTAGGGGTGGGCAAAGTAGAACGTGGGAAAGCCGTAAGGCCAGTCGGTCGAACGAGGCTTGTCCACAAGCGGGTTGCCTGACCATTCATCAGGCCTGTGAATGAGGGAGGCCTCGGTGAAAGCGTCGCCGTTTATGTTCGAACCCCACCACTCACTTGCACCCATCGCGTTGAGCAGCACGTACTGCGAGTCGTTCTGCGGCCGCAGGCCTGCGATGTACTTTGCTACCTCAGGCAGCAGTGTAGGAGCTGCGGTCTTCTCGAATACTGGGTCCGCCGGGCCGAATAGAGGAATGACCCTCGGTCCGTACTCGTCTTCCCCGTGGAAGAAGGCGACCTTGATCACGGCTACTTCTTCTTTTGGATGAAGGCTGCGTTGAGCACCTTGTCGGCGAGCGGGTTATGCATCTTGTCACGATGACCAAGCGCCTCTGTGGCAATGCCGCCCGCTGACATCGGGTCGCTCATCATCCTCCGCACGTAGCTGCTCGACACCACGGGGTCCTTGGTGAAGTCCGGGTTGAACATCCGCAGCGTAGAGAACATTTGGTTCACGTGCTGCGGGTTCTCGGCGTGCATCTCGGCAACATCGGGGGCGTACTCGAGCATAGAGTTGAAGTCCCGCGTCTTGGTCGCAGCATCATAGAGCTTGTGCACGCCCAGCGCAGCAAGCGCCACGGCAGCTGTCCCGCCCGTTGCAGCGAGGCCCTTACCGCCCATGCGCCCAATACCACCGGCCATAGAGGTGGCAGGCCGCAGCCTTCCACCCGTGACGGCATGCCGAACGCCCTCCCTAACACCATTCACTACATCACCGTAGATGCCCGCCTTCTTCTGTGTCAGGTAGTCCTCAACGGGATTCTTCTCACTAGCCATTTTGAATCCCCCACTTGTGCTGAAGATTCTGTTCGGTGCCAGGAATCTGCTGCGCCACTAGCCGCCCTGTCGCACGCAGCCCACGAGCCGGGAGGCTGGGGCTATTCTCGATATGTGTCTTGGCCTCATTGGCCGCGATGAGACCGCCGCCGACCAGGGCCGCCTTGGGCAGTGCGCCCGCAATGTTGGCGCCGGTCTCGCCACCAACAACCCTACCTAAAGGGCGGGCGGCAGCGCCGGCCCTCCCTGCAAGATCCCATGCCTGCCCGGCAAGGTTTGCCTGCTTCACGTACGCGTTGAGATGGCCGAGATGCCCAACCAACTCGGTCCGCGCCGCGCGGCTCTCCGCCAGCTTGCTGAGGGTGATACAGAACTCGCCGAAGTCCACAACCAGCGGGTGCTCAGGATTCACGGCGCGGGCACCGGCGGTCTTGTCTACCGACGCCGTCATATCCTCCACCCGATGGAAGACGCCCTCACGCAGTAGGCGCGGGCTGATGAGCGTGAAGGCGACCTTGATGTACTCGTCGGACGGAGCGACGGTCTGCCAGGCCTCCATTACCTCCCCAAGAGAGATACCATTGAGTGCGGCCTGCTTCACCTGATGGTAGACTCGGTCGCCGAGGTCGGCGTACATGATCTCGAGCCCGCTGATCTGCGACTGCAGATGCTGCTCGGCGCCGGCGAGCTTGTCCTTGAGCTCGATGACTTCTCCAAGCGGGTTCTCGTATGGAATCTCGGTAGCCGGCTCCATGGCGCCGAACATCGAAGCGAGCTTGGTCTCTTCGTAGGCGCTCGAGGTCTTGGTCTCCCCGGGCGGGATGGCGTAATCGAGCGTTCCCCTGTCGAGCACCGAACCGCCGCCACCGTCGTTGAGGTCCTTCAAGATCTCCGAGGCATCAGCAGGACCGCCCTGGAAGTCAACGACCGAGCTGGTTGTGCCTTCCTTCTTGAACTCGGTGATGAAGGCCGCCGTGTTGGCGAACTCGACGACACGCTTCACCTGCTCGGGGGAGAGCTGCGCCTGCTTCACAGTCTCGGTCACCGAATCGGTCAGCGTCTTGTGCTGCCCGTTGCCCCAGTCGGCCGCTGCCTTTTTACCCAGCACCTCGAGGTATTCTCCCGAATGCGGATGTGCATGCGACTGTTGGTAGGCGCCAACGCTAGGTAGGTCCATCAATGCCTCCTCTTCTAAATTAGGCTAGTCTAGTTCACATGGGAAGCCGAGGGCTCTGCTCCATACCAGGTTGCAACAATCCGCCGAAGGTCAACGGCATGTGCAAGCCCTGTTACAAGGCGGCATGGAGCTACGCGAACAGGGACCGGTTCAGAAAGCCAAAGCGCAGAGCAGCAGCGCTGACCGGTATGCGCGCCACCGCTCGGTATATTTCCATGCAGGCGCTGTCCGCCGCCAACGTCGCAGAGCACCGCGTAACCGCACTGATGCACCATTTAGGGCTAACTGCACCGATGCTTCAGCGCGACGTACCCTCCGTACTCATTCTACTCAAGGAATTGCTCGAACCTGTACGATACGAGCACGTCATCCAGCCTGGCTTCATTCGCTACTGGGGCGGCGTGTTCTTCGGTATGGATGAGACCTATCTTGAAGCCATCGGCCTTCTCACGAAAACGGAGGAACCGTGGCGGCCGTTCTGCGACTACGCCAACCGACTGACTCAAATGCTACACACGATGGGGTCAGACGCCATGACGCACTCCGAGGAGCTCTTCCTCGCTGCCAAGTACTTAGAGAGTGCGCGGCAGAACCTCTGGCACGTCGCGTACGTACTCTGTCACCTGAGACACGGCTACAAGGTAGCGACCGACGTGTTCGGCGACGCTGGCAAGGCTGTGAACGAACTCTGCGCGCTGCTTCACTAACGCGAGTCAACCTTGATCTAAAGGCCCCCTATAGGCACTGCGTAGCGGTCCCTGTCCAGGGAACTCCCTCTGCGGCATTATCAAATCTGGCCTGGGGTATACAATCATCGAACCAACCAGGCAGTAGAGGATAGCGTGTAAGGAGTCGTCGGGCTTGTCGGGGCGGTGCCGGTACTGGAGCATGCGCAGTGTGTCGTTGTACTCGGCGTAAATGTTCAGGCAGTCATTGGCGTACGGGTCCTCGAACTCCTCGAAGCGCGGCAGGTCTATCTGCTTCCTCTTGATGGCATTGAAGACGTCCGACATGAGCTCGGTGCGAACGATCTGCCAGCGGCGGAAGGCCGGGTTCCACAAGACCTTCTTTCGAGCGCGGGCCATATATTGATACTTCATCACGCGCTTGTATCCGAATTTCCGCGTCAGGTGATCGTTGCTGTGAAAGCCACCACCATAGTCCGTGGCAATGATGCGCACATTGAAGTACGAGAGCATCTCGCAGATCTTCTGCAGCTGCGGAACGGGGTCGACGTCTTCCCCGATGAAGCGGTGGATATAGAAGATGCGAAAGCGGCTTTCTATGTACGTACCAAGACAGAGGACTGTGAAGGAATTTTCGCCCGTGCCCCAATCAATACCAGCGAAGATTGTGTTTCCTGGCATGCCGTGCTGGCGGTACTTATCGAGCTCGCTCGGGTGCATTGAGATGTTGGGTCGGCAGCACTCACGCACCTGCTGCCGCGTCAACGGACGGAGTCCTGAATCGTAAGATATACCAAGGACTTCGTTGTAGAACTTGGCTCGCTCGTATCGCCCGTAGTCGAGGTAGATCTCGCTCCACTCTTTCCACGGGACCATGAGCTGCGGAATACGATAGGACTCGAATACACCTTCTTCTTGTAGCTGCGCCCATTGTGCATCTGTGTGCATCGGGTCGATGAGTTGGTGGCATCTCTCACAAGAGAGCCCCTTCTTCTGAATGTTCTTCTCGCCGAGGATGTTCCAGAAACGTCCGCCCTCGCCACCATGTCGGTCGCAGGGCACTACCCACTCGCCCATGGTGCTCATGGGCTGGCCTTTAGAAGTACCTGAACGGTAGTACTCGAGTACGTTATCGAGGCCCTTGGGCGTGCCGGCGTAGATGAAACGCTTTAGGTTCTCGGGCGCATGGCTGGAGGCCTGCTCGATGACTGGAACGCAGTCAGACAGGATGTCCTGGAACTCGTCGATGAAGATACCGTGCGCAGGGATACCGCGGCAGCGGTCGGCGTTGAGGAAGGCGTAACGCAGCGTGATCTTCGAGCGGTTGACGAACTGCTTCTCGAAGACGTTCTGCTGCAGAAGCGACGTCGTGTACGCCTTTAGGATATCGCTGGTCTCGAGTGGCTCCTTGATTCGGTCGACGGAGAAAGTTTTGGTCTGCGTAGCAGAGGGCGACACGTATAGCGTACGGAAGCCAGGAATCATGCAAGAGTACGTCAGCGAGCGGTTACCCAGCATCGTCGACTTTTCTACCTGCCGTGCACAGAAGAGCAACACGCGCTTGGCCGGTGTGTCGTAAAGCTGCCGCATGTGGCGTCTGGGCCCGAAATCAAACGGGCCCCAGCCACTTCCATCAACCAACGGCATCCGGAAGGCGAACTCGGTAAATTCCGAAGGCAGGATAGGTGGGATGTCGCCGTCCTCTACATAGGCCTCGTCAACTAGACTGAAGTCCGCGAAGGACTCCGGCGCGTTCATCCAATCGTAGGCCGCTCGGAGCGCGTCGTCGCTGAGCTCCGGTTCGTCTTCGCTATCCAGCTCCTGGTAGCCGTTGGGTCCGTAGTGATGATAGATAGTCATAGGCTCACGTGTTTCCACCGACAGAGACCGCAGACGCGCAGGAGCTGCTCAACAACATGTGGAGTTGTGTACAGGCCGCCGGTCCAGTGTTCACATCCAATGCTCGGTGCATACCCAAAGACGCGTCCTACGAGTGCTCACTACAACTCGCGCCTGGCAATCTCATGCCGTCCGTGTGGAGCTCGCTGACGTCCCTGATGAGGGAGTACGCCAAGGAGAGCGGCTGGAAGATCACAAGACTGGCGCTCAAGAAGGGTCACGTTGCTTTGGCCATCTCACCTTCGAGCGCTTCATCGAACAAGTCAAAGAACCGGTAAGAGAACCGGTGCGGGTCGAGCTTGGCTCCATAACCCTTTGCACGAAACCACCAGGATGCCATCTCCGGAATGTACTGCGCCTGAAGACGCGGAAAGTCTGCCTTGAAGTACTCCCGCGCGACATCTTGTAACTTGCTCGGGAAGAGCTCGTCCCAGTATCGACGCGGATTCACTAGACCATTGATCTCCGCGGTTATGAAGAAGTGGTAGACGATGTCGCCTTCGGTAATGGCGAACTCAGCGCGGAACGTCGTGTAGTCATTGACCTGAATGAATGACAGCGGCAGGACCGGCAGCTCAGCCGGGGAGTCCTGAACCGCTGAGATCACCTTGTCCGACGAGATCTTGTCCTGTTCCTTCATGGGCGTCCTCAATGGGGGCCATCTCCACTGTGTGGTGACCACCGCTTAGCTCGTGAACAGTCAGCATTTTGCGCGTCTCTGTGCGCAACGCAATCTTCTTCTGCAGCTCCTGCAGGTGATCCGCTGGCTTCGCGATCATCTGCAGCATCTCCTCGATTATCCTGCCCCCGTTGATGTAATTCAAGAACTTCATATGGTCTCCAGGACCATCTTGCTGAACTGCCTCAATGGCGCGTGCAACGGCGATGTCTCGAGCCTCCATCATCCGCGTAGACAGCTCACCACGGTTCAGGCTTACACCGAGCCGCATCTGGGCCAGGGTCGCAGACATTGGGGAGTACGGCAGGTCGGCTGCTAGCTTGCGCGCATCCTTGTAGTAGGCCGTCGTCAACAACTTCTTGCGATCCTTGAGATCTGGGTCGCGCTCTCCCGCCTGTTCGAATCGAAGCGCAAAGAGAATGCGCATCTCAGCGGTATCAAGCAGATCGATGTTCCAGAAGTAGTGCTGGTAGAGCTGCACTGCCTCGGCTGTACAATAGACTTTTCGGTGCTGCGTAACATAGGCCGCGATAGCCGACAGCGGTACGTGGACAAGGATCATCGTCTCCACAAACTCTTTGGCCCGCGGAACCTCCAATATTCGCTTGGCCATCTTCATCGCCGCAGTGGGATGAAAGAGGCTGTTGACCCGCTCCTCGTTGATGAACTTGAAGGACTTCACGTGCCCAATATCCATGGGCTGAAAAGGCGCAGGCGGCTTCAGTGCTGCCCTCACCTTGTCTAGGTACCTGTCCGAGATGTAATCGAGCCGCTCGTCGTTGAGCCGCTCCTTGATAACATCGTTTGTATTCTGCCTGTTGGCCAGAATCAGGTATTTGATGTAGTGCTCTGCCGGGCTACGAAGACGCATCGCCTCGCACGAGGGTACAACACTACCGCAAGCGGGTCTAGACTACTTCTGAAACGCGAGCACCTTCAAGCCCTCAAGGACTTCCTCCGTAGCACGGATAGCCGTCTCCAACGCTGGGGCCGGTACCTCAGCAAGCCCCAGACGCGCAGCCAGAAGGAGGTCGCACATCTTCAATTGCGAGGCGTCTATTTCCGGCATGGAGCTGATGAAGGTTCCTAGGTTTTCAGGATTGAGGAAGCCGAGAGAGAGCACAGTGTCTACGGCCGCGGGGTCGGGTATGACCGCAGCTTCCTTCACGAGATCCCTGCGCAAGTCCGGCATGTCACTGAGGACGCGCATCGCTTCCTTGCGAGAATCGAGGAGCGCCGACGACGCCGTCTTGATTTCCCTGTTGACGATAACGCTCGCTGGGCGGTGCAGCGCCGCGGCCTCGCCCATCTTCTTCTGGGCGTAGTCGAGGTTGGCGCCGAGCCCGGCCAGGACGAACATCGTCTCGTCGAGGGAGAGGAACGACTTGGCGTCAGACGCCAGTTTCTCCACAGCAAAGCCGTCAATTGAGAAGCAGTCCCCACCGCAGCGCAGCGTCACTGCCGTCAGCGACCGCAGGGCCTCGCCCTCCTTGCCCATGTCCTCGGGGGTGCTGACGAGGGCAGTTTTCTCCGAGGTGTCGAGCGGGAGCCAGGACCAGGAGTCGGGGATGAGGAACTCCCCATCTGGGCCTGGGGTAGGCTGTTCAATGTTCGGCTGCACCATGACCTGCATGCCACGCCCATCGAAGGTCTCGGCGTGTAGGATGACACCACCCTCCTCAGGGGATGCCATGGTCGCCTTGACGGTCATGGGGAGCGTCGCCTGCGAATCCTTGTAGAAGACCCCCATACCCCCAGGCTGCCCCTCAAAGAGGCTCACGCCCTCACCGACGGGGATGCCGGCGATGTCGCTCTGCACCGCCATCTGACTGCCGTTCGTGAAGAGCGCTATGGGCAGCGGCTTGCCGTCGAGGTCGATGAGGTTCGGGAAGACGAAGCCGATAAGGTGGTTACCCTTCTCGTCCTGCACTTGGTAGATGCCGTACTCGGTGATCATCTGAGCTTCGCCGCCGGGGCTCTGCATGGCCTCCTCATTCGAGCCGTCGCCCACTGACATGGTCGTGGACCCGGTCTGGTCGGCCGCGAGCACAACTTTCGGTCCGAGCAGGCGCACTGCTTCCCCGCGGTCGAGATGGCTCTCGATAGGCATCCAGCAGGCGTACGAAGCGGTCTTAAGCGTATAGCCCTCTGCCTCCTTACGCAGCTGCACGACGGACGGCTTAATGTGACTGAGTGCCGCCTCCGCTAGCTTGACTGGGCTGACTGGCTCGTACCTCGAGAGCGTATCCAACGCCGCTGCCGTACCGCCATGATTAGCGACGTACTGCGCCTGCAGGCCGCGGTCGTGCGCGAACTTGGCAAAGAAGGCGTTGTAGTCATGCTCGCGGATGGTCGGGAGGATGGCAGAGAGAACACCCCCCTCCTTACCCATTCCTACATTCATCGTCGCGCCGCCGCCACCGAAGCCATAATTCTGACGGTACGGTGGGTAGAGCTGCCCAATCATCGACATGTCGCCGGGGCCGCGCCCCGTGATATCGAAGGCCTGCGGGCGGAAGATGGCCTGACGCAGACGCGGCTCGGTGAGCGGTAGAACCTTCGAGTCATCGGTGACGAGGAGGTCGAGCGGCTGTAGGCGTAGGTCTTTGATGATGACGGGGATACGCGCGTTCTTGATGCCCGCGGCAGCAGTTGCATCAGGAGGAGCTCCGTGCTGGACCTCGGTTTTATTCTGAATTTCTATGTGACCAAAGGCGTAACCGCGCTCCGCATCGACACGATCCATAACAACATGCGGCTCGAAGTCCGCTGCATAAGGCACCTGCTTGTAGAGCTCCTGCATCAACTCTTCAGGCCACTGATTCGCGTCCTCTGGAAGCATGACTTCTGCTGCCGTCTTTTCGAAGGTCACCTCAGGCTGGAAGAAGAGCGGCTGTGTCATGTCGATGAGGGTACCAAATGCACTACAGCGCCGCAATCTTCAGGCCATCTGCGGGATAAGGATGATGGAGGTACCTACCATGTCCGAATTTCATCCCAAACCGCAGATCAAGTTCTTCTTCGGAGCCCCCTGACGTCGTAGAGAAGGAGACAAACGAGTGGCTGGCGCACAAGCCAGGTATCGTGTTTCTGAAGGACCCGAGCGTGCGCTCAGACCTCGTGAACTACAATCACGAGAAGCCCGGTGTCATCGTCCGAAGTGCGGAGCGCGTCTTCATAACCATCCTCTACTCGATGCACCTGGCCGAAACGCGCTGAGGCGCGAAGAAGCGGGCACAACCCGCTTCTTTTTAGCTACGGATTGAAGATGAGGCCCATGCTGGCCTGTACCGCAGCGCCGTTGGTGAGCAAGATGACGCCGTAGACGGGGGTGTCCGCAAGCGTGCAACCGGGCGACAGCCGAGCTGAGAGTATACCTGCACCGATGTCATTGATGTTGTCCGGCGTATCGAAGCCGACCGTGAAGAGGTCCGCTGGACCGACCTCCAGCGCAGCCAGTAGGGAAACGATTGGAATCTTCAATGCCAAGGAGGCTTGAATGAGCGCTTGAATACCACCAATCTGAGCGCCAAGGGACGCCGCAATGGCAGCATTAGCGCTCAAGGATGCCGAGAAGCCAACAGCTACTGAAGGCAGCCCCAGAGAAAGCGAGGCCTCTAGCGTCGCTTGAATTTGTACTAACGCTGCAAGCTGCGCCTCAATAGCGGCAAAGGGGTTCGATATCTGCAGCCCTATCTGCACCTGAATTGAGATCGACGCCGCGAGCTGCACCGAGACATCCGCTAGCAGTGTCCCAAGACCGAACGGCCCAGTGAGAACAAGATCGAAGCCGGCAAGCAGTGGTGGGATGAGAAGAACAATCCCCGGCATCAGCTCACCGAGCGAGAGCTCTTCTACGAACTGTACGGTCACGTCAGCACCGAACTGTTTTGGCAGACAACAATCGAACCCCAGAGCGTGCCAGTCAAGATGATGGGTGTTCCAGGAGCGATGCTCCACGGGCCGGTTGGAGAGCCGACAACCGGGATAGGAGTCGGCCCGACCTGTAATGGCGTAGTGGTTGCGACATCGATACGCACCATGTCGCCCTTAGAGGCCACGGCGTTCTTCCCAGCATTCAGCCGTACGACAGTCCCTATAATGTCCGTCTCTTTTCCGCCGTTGATCTTGACGCTCTTGGGTGATGTGAGCTCCACGACACCCTGCGAAGAAACGCTGAGGTCACCGACTACCGAAAGCGTGTATTTACCCTGCGTTTGCTGGGAGAAGTTGCCGGCATTACGTAAAAAAACGTTGCCAGTTCTGTCGTAGGCGAAGCGGAAGGTAGACGCTGAAACCGGAACATCGTTGGGCACGCCAGTGCTGACGTTGAAGCCTTGCGGTGTAACGGCGATCTCGAAGAGAACGCAGTTGCTAGCTGTAGCCGTGTTGTTCTTCTGCCCCAAGCCATCCGCAGCAGCGGCAACACCGCCGTCTGGGTCCCCGTATGGTCCGGTGATGTCGCCGCACGTCACGCGCACGTCCGCGTACTGATTCTCGGCAAAGACACGGAAGGTTTGGACGAACTGCGTGGGGTGCGTCGTCTGCGAAGGGCCTTCCTGTATACCCCACTTGATGGCACCACCAGAATTCTGGTGCTCATAGTTCTCGCTGATGTCCATCACGAGATTCTGCAGAGGGATATAGAGGCGCTGCGCGAGCGGAGTCGCACCCACCTGGAGCACGCCCCCTCGATGCAGAATGACAAAGTTGTTGTCCCTCGAGCGCATAACGATGTCACCAGGATTCGCTGTGCGTCCGGCGGCATAGGAGGAGTCAGTCGCGTTCGCCGGTGCCTGAGCGTGCTGCGTCGTACCGAGAGGCGCGTCGTCCGTAGAGGAGTCGACGGTCTCAGTCGGCATAATGAAACCTAGAACGAAGGGCGCCGTGCTGTCCGAGGGGATGCAGACCATGACGGTCGCATTGACCTCAGGCATGACGTAGATGCCCTCGCCGCTGGCATGGTGCAGATATGGCGAGCTCACCTGGATGTTGAAGTAACGCTTCCTGTCGAATTGCGCGATAACATCGACCGTCCACTTGAGCAGATTGATGTTGACGATGCGCCCTTGGCAAATCTTAGCCGGCCCATGACCAGCCACGCTCGTCATCGACGTGCGAAATTTCGATGCCCAATTCAGCATGGCTCCTAGTAGTAATGCGCCGGCACATCACGTAAGTGTTCATGCCCTGGCTTTAGCGCGTCCTTGGAAGTAAGCCCGAATTCGGCGCCGAAAGCAATGGCTGGAATCGGGTGAGTAGAATGGAGGTGGGAAATGCCGCCCATCGCCGCGGCCTCAGTGAGCGTCGTTCGCAGATGTTCATGCTGCAACTTCGCCATCCAATCCTCAATGAGGGCATGAGGCATAGCGCTGATGCCTTTCATCACCGGCTCGTGTTCGATAGGCCGCTTCTTGTTGCGCAGCAGCTCTTGGTTCATATGCTGCACCTGTGCCAGCGGGTAGAACTCACCGCGGAGGACATCGGGATGCTCGCCAGGGTCATTGACCTTGGTTAGGTTACTCATCGCGCGCACGACCGTTTCAATGGCTCGACGCTTGATGCCTTCCTTCTGGTAGAGCCCGTAGATCTCATTCGTGAGGTGATTCTGTACCTCCTCAATGGAGCCTGTCGCCGCATAGAGATGATGGGGGTTGAGCAGCGTACGGTTGGGGTCGGAGAGCGTGTCCCCTGCCTTGAGGTGCTGCCCGACCACCGGAACCTTCCAGTGGACATAGCCCTCTACCGCCTCTGCGCCTGGCAGCGGCTGATGCAGCGGCATGCCCTTCGTATCGCGGCCCACATGGTGCTTCTGCCCGCCGATGAAGATGTCAACTCCTGTTGACGTAGGCACGATCTGTTCAACCTTCCCAGTCTTCATCGCTAGGGAGGACTCGTCCTGAACTTTCTCAGGCAAGTACATAAGCTGCTTGAAGCGCTCGAAGGAGTTGAGCAGCTTCGAGCCGCCCTTGTGTTCGCCTACGCCACCTGTATGAAAGCTCTTGAGCGCTAACTGGATGCCGCGTTCACCAACGGCTTGTGCAGACTGCACGCCGAGATTGTGCCCCAGGTCGTAGTGCTGACCACTCGAGCCAAGCCCTGAGCACATCTGGCAAATCCCTTTCGGGTCCTCGCATTTCAGCGGGCTTCGTACAAGCAGCTTGGCGTCCTTCTTCGCCGCTCGGATCTTCCCGACAACGCTTGGGGTGAGTAGCGTACCCGCAGGAAAAGTAACCTTGCCGTGTGTGAACTCCTGCTGCAGGTATCGATCATGAATATCTGCCTCATTGGCGTCCAGGACGATGCCCTTGCTCGTCCCGCAATCAGGAGAGTTCACAAGAATGTGCATCATGTTGTTCATGAGCAACTTGGATAGATAGCCTGGACCGCTGACCTCTTGCACCTTCATGACCGAACCGCGTCGGGCGCCGTGCATCTGAGTCCAGTAGCTGCCTACGTCTAGCCCCTCTGCGTAGCTCTTGGTCACAGGTATCGGAATCTTCCGATCAGCGGAATCCTTGTAAATCATGGGTGCTAGAACCATCTGTTTGTACTGGTCCCAGCCAGGCTTCACGCCAGCCTTGTACATTGTGTAGAGGTTGCTTGGGTCTTTCTCTTCCTTCTTTTCATGTAGGGCCTTCATCTCGTCGGCGGCGTGTTCGTATACGGCAATGGTTCTGCGATCCCTCTCGTCCTTAGTCATTTTCGGGTCGTCGGCGTATTTCTCTACGACCTTGTGAGCTGCTGACAGCACGTGGTCCCTCGACGCCTTGTCCGGCTCGAAGTCCTTAAGCGAGAGTGTGTGCGCCCCAACTGGGATGAAGACATCCATCTTCTTATTGAGTGTTGCGACTGGGTTCTTACCCAACGTGCTAAAAGACATCGCGTGCCCAGCGCTAGTAGCCCGCGGAACCGCTGCTGCTCCGAATGTCGTAGTGTTGCCGAGATCCTTCAGCTTGTTGACGACCTCTCCATACTGCGGGCCGTAATGCTTAGCAATGCCTGTCAGAAGCGCGCTCAGGCCCGCTGACTTACCGTCGATTCGATAGTGAAGATCATGCAGCATCTCGCTCTGCATAGCCTCCGGAACCGCGCTGGAGAGCAGAATGCGCCCCGGCGTGGTTTTCTTGCCACCGATGTGTACGACATCGGTATACCCAAGCTTCCCCGAACGCACGGCGTCAAGTGCCAGGCCAGCGTGCTCAAACTTCTGCCCGGAGTCCTTACCAACTACCGACAGCTTGTAGAGTCCGAGGGCGCTCTCGAGCGTCGGCTGGTACATAAGCCGGCCAGTCGCCTCGCTGAAGAGGTTATGAGAGGGGAACATCCGTACGGCCTCGTTCACCGCATCGTGCGTGATGGGCACGAAGGCACTCATCGTGTCGCCGTCGAAATCGGCGTTGTATCCGCCCGTCACGAGCGGGTGTATGCGCACAGCGTCGCCCTCAATAGGCCGTGCACGGAAGGCTTGCACATTGTACTTGTGCAGCGCAGGGTCTCGCTTTAGGAGAATAGGTCGCTCCGCCATCACACGATCGAGCGCACGCCAGACCTGTGGGCTCTTCTTCTCTACAAAGGCCGCGCCCTGCACCTCGTTCTGTATGGCGCCCATCTGCTTGAGCTGGCGAACGACAAAGGGCTTGAAAAGCTCGAGCGCGGCGTGCTTCGGCAGACCCACCTCATCCAAATCGAGACCTGGCTCGGGGACGATGGTCGAGCGCATCGTCAGATCCTGCTTGCGGGCGATGAGCTTGTCCTGGAAGTAGCCGTGTTTCGGTGAGCTGCCGGCAATCTGGTGCAGTAGCCCCTTGTGCTTGGCATCTCCGTACTGGAGCCCCATGCCCATGAACATCTTGGCGCCGTCGTAGAAGTCCTTGCGGAGATCCGACTTCCCCTCGTCAGTGAGATTCCTCACCAAGATGGGGTCCTTCAACTTATCGTTGATCTTCGCGAAGTCGGAATAGAGCTGGTTGATATCGTCGAACTTAGGTGACCCATCCGGCAGTTTCGATACCGGTCGCATGATGGGCGGCATGACAGGGATGTTGTGAAGGATGTACGCCTCGCTTGGGGTCACCCCAATCTGCTTGAGCGCCCGCAAGTACTTTACCTTCTTCAGTACACGGTCGACGCTCTGCCCCTTGACGATCTTCAGCTGAGCCTCGGCCTTGGCGAGATCGCGCGCAACGTTGACGCGGTCTAGCAAAACCTTGATGCCCGCTCCGCCAGTTACGCCGGCGCCGGCCTCCGTGATGTTGCCATTCGCCGTGACGCCCTTACTTCCATGCAGAACAGCATTAAAGTCTTTTGGAGAGAGCCCGGTCAGTGCCTTGATAGGCTTCTCGAAGATGGGGTTTGGCAGCGGTTCAGATAGCTCGATTCGCGTCCACTGACGACCGCCCAACCCACCAGTAAGCTTCTCATCCCAGAGCCCACCGGCCTTAGGCTTAGGGTCTCCGTTCTTGTCCATCTTCGAGTTCAGCATGTCCGCAGGGTGCGGCAGTGCGTTCTTCGCCAGCGCTCGTATGTGTTGGTCCGTCATTGGCGAGAGGATAAGGTCATGCCCCTTCTTCTCGATGTTGATGCCACTCCCGCGTAGCATGTCTTCGAACTTGCGGTAAGCAAAAGTCGGCTTGGGCGTCGGTAGTGGGTGCCCAGTCTGAATGGCTGCCCAGATCCGGTGGTGGTCGCTCGGCCACCTCTTCGCCGGGTCGGTCTGCGGGTCCGGGCCCTCCGACTTGTATGTCTGCATCTCCCGGATGTTTGCTTTGGCGCCGTGCGCCAGGAGCGCGAAGAGCCCCAGCGTGCCCATCGACTGCCCGCCAGTGCTCTTGCCACCCATGGGCTGCAGATTCAAGTCGTAATGCTCCGCCGCTGCCCCAGGCAGGGTCCCACTGCCGCTGCGCACTGCAAGCTTCTTGTCGATCTGGTGAACGAGTTTGAAGATGTGCTGCGGCCCCACCGTCACCTGCCCAAGGATCTGCCCAGTCGCAGGATCCTTGAGCTCCTCGGTGTCCGAGAGCCCGTGCGCCTTCAGGTCAGCCTGGACCTTGGCGATGACGTCCATGTTCGTGTCGAAGTTCTTCACGATGTAGGGCTTGCCGGTCTTCTCGGCGATCTTGGCGACGGAGGTCTCGAAGACCTGCCCCACGTTCATGCGCCCCGGTATGCCGCTGGGGTTTAGCGCTACCTCTATATGCTTACCGTCCTTCGTGTGCGGCATCTCAGGGTCGGGCAGAATCTTGGTGACGATACCTTTCCCACCATAACGATTACTGATCTTGTCGCCGACCTGCATAGGCTCGACCGTGCGAACATGAACGGTCAGCCCTTTGTCGCTGCGATGTACGCCTACGACCTCGCCCTCGAAGTCGCTGTCCCACCGCATGCTGCGGTCATCGTGCCGACCGCCCATGGCCTTGCGCACAGCCGCCATACCCGTACGGTCCTTCAATTTGTACGGTCGCATCGCTGCAACGAGCGGGTCGCCTGGCTGGACCTTCTGCCCCACCCGCACTATGCCGTTCGAGTCCATCTTCTCGTACTGTTCCTTCGTCATCAACCCGGGGTTGGAGATGTGGAAGCGCTTCTTGTCGAGTATGGTCTCCTGGTCGAGTGGCATCATCAGCTTCTGCAGATGCTCACTCGAGAGCTTCTTGGCAGCGCTGTCACTAATGACAACACCGTCCTCGAAGTTGTACCCTTTGAAGGGCAGGTACGCGACGCGCAAGTTCGTGCCGAGAGCGAGCGTCCCATTCTTGGAGAAGTTCGTGTCTGCAATGAGCTGACCCTTCTTCACATGATCGCCGACGGCGACAACGGGTGTAGAGTGCATCACACTCTTGGCGTCATTGAGCGGGTAGTTGTTGTAGAGCTGAACTTCGTGCTTCTTACCAAGGCGGTCTTCAATGATAATGCCGTCCCTGTTCACTGCTACAACTTTGCCTTCTTCCGAAGCAGCGTGGGACGCCTGGTAGCCCATGATGTTCTCGAAGGTGTCGATGCCTTCCTTGTCGGAGCCTGTACCTACCTGGACAAGTGGGGCCTCACGATGCAAGAGCGAGACCGCCTGTTCCATATGCCTGCTCGCCATAGACGCGCGGTTACCGCTCGTGTTCGCCAGGAATGGAATGAGGTTCGAAGTCATGTTGAAAAGCTGAGAAGGGCTGCGCATAACGTAGTGCGCATCCTCGAATTTCACGTCGCGAATCTCGTTGCCCTTAGAGCTCGCGCGAACTGTATGGTGCAGCGGATGCGGTACGCCATCTTCCCACTTCACCTGATCTGGCAGGACGATGTTTGCCTCCATGAACTCGCCTGGAGAGACAAGCTCGGTTTTTTTGGAGAGCAGGTTGTAGAGAGGAATCTTCGCCTCGTGCCCGACCTTGCGTACACCGATAGGCAGCCGCAATGTGACACCTGTTTTCTCACCCTCCGGTGTGTTGAGCGGATCAAGAAAACCGAGATGGCTGGGATTCACAAACTTCGCTTCATGCTGTACCTGCTGCGCGGTACGAATACCGCCTGCGCCCATGATAGTAGTCTGCATCGCAGACGACGCCATCTCTAGTGGATTGATCTGCGATGCCGGCATAGCCGCCGCGTTCGCTGAGGACAACGCCCCCTTGATGGGCTTGTTGAACATGTCGAACTTCATGACGTCATAGGCGTCCTTTGCTTTGTCGATCTGTCGCCCGGCACGTGTCTCAATATTCTTGCGCTGATGTAGAATGGCGTCATAGGCGAAGTCACCGGCGGTACGTAGATCCTTGAAGACCAGTGAATCGCGGTCATCCTCTGGGTGCCCCGCCTGTACCTTGAGCATCTTCTCAGTTGCGAGCTTCAGCGCCTCGCCGGATACATGCGTGAAGGGCCGCCCTAACGTGAGTTGCGTGGACTCTGGACGGAGATGCGTCTTCTCCATCATGTCGTAGAAGTGCTCGGCAGCGACCTCCTTGGTTGGAGTACCTGCCCACGGCTTATCCGCCTTGTAGAATTTCTCGAGCGCAATGTCCGACTTCGGCGCCTTCTGATTCGCTTCGAACATCTCCTTGCCCCACGACTTCATGAGATCTTCGTCGCTCACACCAAGCGTCTTGAGGAATGGGTAGATGGGGAGCTTACCGCGGCTCTTACCGTGCTCCATTCGAAAGACTTTGGTTGCCGGGTCCAGCACAACATCGAACCCGCGACCCGCGTTGCACGCAGCCTCAAGCTCACCGTTCACACGGCGCTTTACATAAATGCCGTGCCGCAATTGCCACTGGTTGTTGACCTGATACTCCTGCCCATCGATGATGTACGAGTGCCTGTTAGTCGTCTTCGGAATCTCCGCGATGCGGATAGTTCGACGGTCTAACGCCTTTCCGGTCTCGTTATCCTTGAGCGCCAGTGTGGCATAAATAGGCACCGCCCAGGTGTCGTTCTCCACCTTTGCCTTGTGCTGTGCGCGGATGTCGTCTGCCTCACCTAACTTGTCGCGTACTTCGAGCGCCTCAAGGTGCAGCGACTGCTTCTTCCCGACAATGGGGTTCTTGGCAAATTGGTCCTGTATGCCCTCGAGCACGCGTTCCTTCAGGTGTTCGAACGCCTTCTTGGGGTCCAAATACGCCATGGCCGCTGCAATCATCTCATGCCGTCCGGCATAAGGCCAACGACACCAAAAAACGCACCGCCGCGGGATAAGAGAGATGGGAGATGCAACGCCACGAAAGGCATCAATATGGGACCGAAGGACAAGAAGGTAAAAGAAGAGACGGTGGGTGGCGGCATGGAGCGAAAGATCGAACGCGAGCTGCTACCTACAGACGACGGGTCCGAAGACTTCGATGAAGACTTCGATGAAGACGACGAGGAAAGCGAAGACGAGGGCGAGTAACGCGGAAATAGGTTGAACACTACGGGAATAAGAGAAGCGTGAGAAAGAGTCTCTTGTGGTTCATACTCGCCGGTTTTCTCAACGGCATCATGCTGTGGATTCATCGCAAGCTGACGGAGCACCTTGATCATCAACCTGTACCGTGACAGACCCAGTACATTCCCAGGAACCCGCGTCATAGAAACACAGCTAGGCATCGAGGGGGTTCGGTTTACGGACCCCCTCGATGCTCGACGTATCTGGCAAGTCGAGACCGCATACATGCCCATCCCAGGCCGCGTTCTAGGCGGCCTGCGCGTAAAGATTCGCGACCAGAAGGGATTCATCTCCTTCTGCAATCAACGCGATCTGGAAGTAATACTGGGCTACGCCCAACCCGGCGAGTTCTGCCCATGGCTGGACGAGTACTACGTTGATTGCACCAGTGAGAGCTGGGTCGGTCTGGCCTGCGACGACGAAGACCTACGCGACGACCTACTCGAACGAGAAGGCCTGCTGCGAACACAGATGCCGATGAGCATCCTCACCACGGAGTACGACATAGCCAGGCGTGTACACATAGGGAAGAACTATGACGTAGAAGATCTCTTTGTAATGCTCGGGGACTACGCACCAGAAACAGGGCAGTCGCCCGACACGCGCTTCGAGACCATTGAGCACCGCTGGATGCGAGCAGAGAGGAAGAGAGTACGTTGGGAAAAGAGCTAGACCCAATCGAGCTGCGCAAAACGGACCACATCTGCGCCGATTGTGGCGGAGCCGTGGTTTACATGGACGAGGTTTTTCTTCTCCAGATTGTTCGCTCGAAACGCGGTCAGGAAGGCGTACTGCACTACGAGGTCATCGACGAGCACGACCCGGACGGCTGCTTCCGATTCGAGCCCTACTATTTCTGCATCCAGTGCTGGGAGAAGAACTACGGCGAAATACACAGCGACATGGAGGACGAACTACCGGTCAACGACTACGATAGCAAGTTCGAGTGCGTCTGCTGCGGCAGTGGCATACGAGAGTTTGAACTCGCTGGGCTCGCAACGCTCGGCGAGTTCCACATCTCCGAACGCGCACCGAACGGCATGCACGATGCCTCTTTCTTAGGCATCAGTAACCCCGATCTGATCTGCCTCTACTGCATGTCGCTCCTGAACGATGGGTGCATCGATATGTGGCCCGACCTTACAGAGTACGGCGAATGCGTCGATTGCATCCAAGCTCGCTGCTGGAGAGCGTCAGAATGCGAATGCCGCTGCCACTTCGAAGCGCCAGAGGAAGATGAAGAACAGCCCGCTGAACCAACCACCATCGAATATCGATAGAGACCAACATGGACATCCCCGTCGAACACCTCATCTCCGTTGCACTTCTCACACCGATGGACAACCCATACGACGATGATTGCCGTTGGGGTGCGCCTGCTATCCTCTGGGGGTCGCCGGGCATTGGCAAGTCCGACAGCGTCCGCGAGGCCGGTCACGCAGTGGGGCTTAGCGTAAGCGAGCTCTTCTTGTCGACAGCACAACCAGAAGAACTCGGCGGCATTCCGATGTCTGATGGCAAGGGCGGTGTGACAACACACATCGCGCACCCCGGCATCCAAGATCTCATCAGGGCCAAGCGCGGTGTCATTTTCGTAGACGAGCTCACCTGCGCACGCCCGGCAGTACAGGGCGCAGGCCTGAGTCTCGTGCGCGACCGCATCCTGGCTAACAAGCGTCTACCAGGAGGCATCCGCATCATGGCCGCCGCCAACCCGCCAGAGGAAGCTGCAGGCGGTTGGCCACTATCCTTACCTATGGCCAATCGCCTTATGCATTTCGACATGCCTACGCCGTCGCCGGACAAGTGGGCCTCATGGCGAATGGGCAACCACGCTGCTCAGGTCATCGGCGCCGATGAGGGCGAGGAGATGGTCCGCAAGAAGTGGCCCGACGTCTTCCCCTACTACCAAGGGCTATTCGCTGGGTTCATCAAAAGCCTAGGTCCGGATACGCTCCTGAAAATACCGCGCGACGGTCACGTCGACCGCGGCCGCGCGTGGCCGTCACCCAGAACCTGGGACCTCGCCACCAACGTCGCTGCCACCTGCGAATGCATCGGCCGTAAGGAGTGGCGTCTCGAGTTCATCACCGCGTGCGTTGGAAAAGGGCCAGCAGCTGCATGGGGAGAATGGACCCTCAAAGCCAACATGCCGAGTCCAGAAGACATGCTGACAAACGGATGGGAGCCCGACAAGCGCCGCCTTGATATCTGCTTCGCCGCCTACGGCCAAGCCATCGCCTGGACACTTGCGAAGCCAGACAAGGATGAGCGCACAAAGTGGGCGTTGAAAGCATGGGTATTGCTCACCGATGCCTGGGAGAAGCACGGTATGCTCGATGCCGCATGCGCTGCCGCAGTACCTCTAATGCGCGCAGGCTTCACCACGAAGCACTCATCGGCGATGGACGCAGTGTCCCGTAAGATCATCAAGAAGTTCGCGGACAAGATATCTCTCTTCGTACACACAACGCGAAACCCATGATCTCGCTCATACCATCTGTGGACACTATCGAGGACAAGCTTTCCTATGCGAGAGCAGCAGTCGTCTTCGATGCACCATACTTCGCGAGCGTAGTACACGGTTTCATCTACGTGCCTGTCGAAGGCCTTGGCACCATGGGCGTAACAGCGCAGATGGTACTGGCTTACGACCCGCAGTGGATCAACGAAGCAAGCATCAAGGAGCTAGCCGCAGACATCGTCCATGAAGTCAACCACTTCATGCGCAGGCACTTCGAGCGCGGAGCGACTGTAGAAGACAAAAACCTCTTCAATCTGGCCGGCGACCTCACCATCAATCCTGACATGCGCAACACAGGCATCTGGGAGCTCGCCGGTGAGAAATCAACGCGACCCGCCATCTTTCCTGCGCACGTCGGGTTACCGGAGGGCCTTTCCACAGAAGAGTACTACGACCGGCTTTTACAGATGAAGCATAATGGCGCCACCATGCCGACGCCCAGCATCGGAAACTCCGGCAAAGGAGCGCCTAATAAACAGGGAGGCGGACAAAATCCTCAGCAGAAGCAGGATCAAAGCCAAAGCGGGCATGGCGCCACGCCCTCACAGCAAACGCAAGAGCCGGCCGGCCAGCCTGACCAAGATGGAGGTCAAAGTAAGCAAGAGCCCAAACCTGGACTTGGTAACGGCGTCTGCTCCGGCCACTGCGGCAGCATAGCCGGTGGAACAGACGATCCTCGTCTTGTCGACAAGCTGAACGCCGAACATGGCCGCAGCGCCGTCGAAATGGAAACCATCACCAAAAAGACGGCTGCGGACATCGCAGCGCACATCGAAGCGAATGGGCGCGGAAGCGTTCCTGCAGGCCTGGCTGAGCTCGCCAAAGCCCTCATCGAGGAACCGCACGTGCGCTGGCAGACAGAACTCGCGCACGTTATCCGTCACTCCACCGGTCGCGTACAGGCTGGTGGGGAGGACTTCTCGATGTCCCGCCCATCCAAACGCTCCATCATGAGGGGCATCGTCCGCCCAGGCATGATCGAGCACCAGCCCGAAGTCGCCATCGTCCGAGACACCTCCGGCTCGATGAACATCGAGCAGCTCAACGCCTGCATCCGCGAGGCCTACCACATCCTCCTGGCGCTCGGCGTCGACGAGGCCTGGTTTACAGATGCTGACGCGGACGTCGCCATGCCGTGGAAGCGCGTAGGTCCGCAGTTTTTCCGCACGCTGAATGAGGCCCACGGCCGCGGCGGCACGAGCTTCATCCCAGCCATCAAGGCGGCCGACAAGCTCTTCCCCCGTCCCGACATCCTCATCTACTGCACCGACGGCGACGGCGCGGCCCCCAAGAAGCCGCCGATGTACATGGACATCGTGTGGTGCCTAATCCTCGGCGGATACGCCAGGAACAAGGCCCCAGCCCGCTACGGGCACACGGTCTTCGTCACCGAGGACCCGAAGCAACGCAAGGCCGCAGTCATTCTACCGGACGAGCCCGATGAGGATGACGAAGACGACATCAGTATCTGATGCGCACATGGTTCCCGCATACCGGGTACTGGTGGAACGATCGCGGTCGCTGGATATGGTCAGGACCTAACCAAGTGGAGGACCGGTCGCCGGAGAGCGTCAGCCGCTGCTACCGGTTCCTCCTCTCAGTTCCCTACCAGACCTACGAGGACCGAAAGCGCCTCGATGAACAGTGGCGCGTCGACCTCGCCGAAGCCATCGTCGAGGAATCATGCAAATGAGGGGCGGCAGTGCCGCCCCTTTTTTTAGCTACCTGTTCGCCTTACGCTCCGCCTGGCGAGCAGCTCGCGGCTGACGGCCGGTCACACCATCCCGCCCGCTCGTCGCGGTGGACGCTGTTGCGGTAGAGGTCGCGTGTCTACGCCAGCACTACCGCTATCAGCCTGCTCCTGCGGCTGCAGTTCAGCCAGCATCTGCTTCACCAGGTCGGCGAGCTCCGGGCTCATCGCCTGAATGTTTCTCAGGGCCTGTTCCTGCTGAGGCTTAGCCATCGTTACGAGTAGCTTTGCTTGGCCCATCGCATAAGTGGGAAGGTCAATACCCTTCTGGCTCTGCTCCTGGTTCAGTCTCGTCTCACCCGTAAGCTGGCTCGAGACCGACGAGAGAAAGTCCTGCGGCGACGGGTCCGTAGGCTGCGCGGGTGGCGCAGCCATACCGCTCGCGCCGGCCCCAGCGGCCTGCATCTCCACAGGCATTGTCCGCATCGCGCCTTCGCCGCCGGCGCCACCTGGACCTCCACCCTGCCCCTGCATTTCTATACCCCCAGGCTCGCCTGGCGCAGCGGGGGCGCCCATAGCCTGCTGCGCATCCTGCTGTGCCTTAGTCTGGAACTTCATCATGATCTGCTGCGCCTCACCCTGAATGCGGGCCATGGCCAGCTGCTGTTTCTTCGTCGCCTCGATTCGCTTGTCCGTCTCGCGAATCATAATCTCGTTCTCTTCGTCCTGGTCGAGGTCACTGTCCGCTAGCAGCGTCGTGTCGCTCACCTTGTTCGCCTGATTCAACTGGAACAAGTAGGCCTTCCGCTGCAGATCGTCGGCCATCTTGAATGGCTTGAAGCGAATGTTCGCCTCCGGCCAACCAAGGAAGCTAGAGACCTGCTTCATTACGAACTTGGCGAGGGCCTTCTGCCTCGAGATGTACCCAAGGAACATGTTCTCCATCATGCGCATGGAGACGTTAGTCCCGGCGTAGGAAAGGCCGCCGCGTATGAATTCCACGGGCACTCCCATGCCATTAAGAATCTGGTCGCTCCAAGTCGTGATCTCCTGCGTGAGCATGAGCGCACGACCGTCACCACCAATGGTCTGGTTGCCTAGCGGCAACGGCATGATGGGTATGTAGTTGTTGTCATAACGCCAGCGGGCGATCTCAGCGGCGACCTGGTCACGCCAGTCGATGAGATTGATCGTCGTGTTGTGTGTCGCGACACCGGCGACACAGAAGCTCTTGTCCTCCGCCATTTGAAAGCCGATGACCTCGGGAACATCGGCAACTTCGTGCACGGCATCGATCCGCAAGAGCACGTAGTCACCACGCACGAGGCCGCTCTTCTGCGGCAGCTCCTGCCAGTCAAAGCCCCCAGGCCTACCGAACAAGTGCCGTAGCTTATATGCGGCGTGGCCGTTGTAGTTCAGCTGGTAACTCGTCGTTCGGAACTTCGTGGTGGCAGTAGGTTCCTCTTTGACCACGCCTCCGATGAGACCGAACGAGAGCAGGAGTCGACGCGCCTCCATGATCATCGAGGGGTTCGCAAGTTTCAACCCGACGCGATCTGTGGTTGTCTTGAAGTCACAGCCATCTCCGTTGAACAGCGCACGGAGCATATCCAGGACGATGACGTCACTAGCCTCCGACACAACGTCTGGGATGCGCTTCTCGGCAAAGCCGGAGCCGCACATGGAGACCAACAGCTCGGATAGGATCACATCCTCAATGACAACAGTTCGACCGTGTTGCTCTGGGCGCTCGTAGTGCGACACGCCACGGAACCCGAGCCTCTTCACAGCGCTTTCAATGAGCTCTGCGAAGTCCTTCTCCTCGAGGTGCAGCGAGAAAGAAACCGTGGAACCACCGTACGATCCCTCGGACAGGTAGTAGCCAATGAGTGAACCCAGAGCAGGGCACATCGGCAGAAAGCGGCTCACGCGATCTACCTTAGGCTCGCGGCGCGCAGCTGCTGCAGTAGCGTAGTCTGCCTCCGACCATCCCTTCTCTTCCAGGAGCTTCTTCCGTTCGCCCCAGGCGTGCACGGGATCTGCGTTCTGCTCGAGCCACTCGTATGCTTCCGCAGCACTCTGCGATAGCCGGCGGTAGACCCAGCTGTCGGTTGCTGCGCGCTCAGTCACGTAGTCTGCCAGATCGAGCATCTGACCCCGACGGATCTGGCGCTTGATGGGATAGGCAACGTAGTCACCCTTCTTGAGCGCTTTCGCTTCGATGAAAGTCGGGTCGACCAGACCAGCGCGCGGCTTCTTGCGGGATACGCGAGGCACCGCCAAGATCGGATGATCTTCCGAAACCGCGAACGGAAAGGCCGGAAGGGAGGCGATCTGGAACTTGAACACCTTCTCGGCCGGCTTGATCTGACGGCGCTTCTGGTACTCGACGCGTCGCCACGCACCCGTGTGGCTGCGAAGGAACTCGCCCTCGCGAACCTCTGCTGCCGGCAGCAAACCAGAAGGTGTTTCGACCAGAGTCTCTGGCGAAACGCAGTAGGGGTCGCTAGATCCGCTTCCGGCTTGTGGAAACAAAACTCTCAACGGAACGATGTGCTCGAGGAGGATGGCCTCCTGCGCCTTCTTCATGACCTGGAGGTAGAACGTGTCCTTCAGAACAGGCAGAAGAAGTGGCGTGCCCCAACCGCGGTCCTGCGTAGCCAACGTAGGCCTACGCATGTGGAAGAAGTTGTCCTTCGAGAAGATGACACCCTTCTGCTCACGCATCGCTTGGATGAAGACCTGCGGCACGCCTTCGACAATGTCCTTCCTGCCAATGACAATGTCATTACGCACCGTTGCAGGGATGGTGTAGAAGTACGTGTACTCCCCAGAGATGTCGTTGTACGTAATCTCGATGTCTTCAGGATTCCAGCGGATGGTCTTGATGCCGCTCGCATTCTTGTAATAGAAGTCCTTCGCGAGCGCGTCGCCGACGTAGCCACACTTTGGGCACGTCAGGCGGAACTGAAAGCTCGTAAAGATCCACTGCGCTCGAATCTTCCCCGCTTCATCCCGGAACGCGCAGTTCTTACAGTAGAGATACTTCTTGAACGGGAAGCCTAGACTGATACAACCGTTACCGTATGCGAAGTAATCGAGACCGGCCTCTACACGAAATGGCTGCCAGCGAAGGTGGTCTTGAAAGTAGTCGGTCCAGCGCCTCTTCACCTCATTCGACGGATGGTCAATGATGATGTCGGTGACCGGGTACTCCGACAACTTGAAGACTACCGCATTGATGAGCGGATTCGTGAGGAAGTAATAGCGGCACCATTTGAACATCGCCTTGACGGTGACGGGCAAGTAGGTGTGGGCGACATCGAAGAACGGAGACGGATAATTGACGCCCGTAACATTGGAGCCCTGGATACGCCCACGCGACTGCGCGAACCGCAGGCCAGAAGCCGGGCCTGAAGCGACTGCGCCACCGGGTCCAACGAAGCTCATTTCACAGCCCTATATCTTTCTGCCCACCTGCCGCTGAGGGGCTCGTAACGCGCTCACTGGGTGTGTTCTGCGACTCGGTAGGTTCGAGCGTGCTGGGGTTGCCTAGGTCATTGACTAGAGGCTTGCGCCCACGGATACGATCGATGACGCGGCCGACGCCGGCGCCAGCGCCCGTGCCCAGACGATTCATCACCTCAGCGCCGCCCACCGGCATCATCCCACCCATTACGCCACCAACAGCCCCACCTAAATTACGACCGAGCTCCTCACCCTTACCTGGCCCGGTAGGGCTCTCCTTATTAGCAAGTGTACCTACTGCCGATGCGGCCGGCAGACCAACCATAACCGCCCCCAGCGCAGGGTGCATGCCGTGATACTGCTCCCTTGCGCTGGCACCGAGAACCTCACTAACTGGCCGGTCTTTCAATGCTCTCAGATAGCCAGGAACGCTGGTAAGCCCCATGTGCTGAGCCGTGTCAGCAGCCGTGAAGGCCTTTTGAGCTTTAGCTTCATGCGGTAATCCCCTGGCGGTCTCCAACGCTTTCCTGGCGTCAAACGCACCGCCGCGGACCCCCTCAAGCTCACCTGGCGTTAGCATTCCTGTGAGAGCGTGTACCTGCCGCTGCCCAGAACGGGCTGCGCTGTGAATTAGGCCCTCACCGGCAGTGAGCTTGCTAGTGTCCAGCTTCGAAAAAGCGCCCGCACCTGCTCCGGCCAGGGCGCCGTAACCGGCGCCGCGTATAGCCCCGCCACCGGCGCCGAGGAGCCCATGTAACGCTGCGCCGCCCACTCCAGCCCCTTCTGCGCGTGCCTCGCGGTATCCCTTTGCACCCCCTAGGCCAGCGCCAATAGCCGCCCCCCCGAGAGCACCGACGCCCCCGAGTGCGCCTGCCCGCTGTAACACTGGTTTGGCCCGTTGCAGCAGCCCCGGAGCCCCAAGTAGCGGCGTTGTCGCCTCTTTACGGAGCTCATCGCGGAAAGCGTGGATTGTAGCCTCAAGCATGTAGATTCAGCTGCCGCTGTAGACGCGCACGGCTCTCCTCGAGAATGTCATTCGCAGTCAGTAGCCGCCGTAGTTGCTCGTCCATGTGCGTCTCGCCAACAGGTGGCTTGTCGGTAGAGCGTACCTCATTCCACCGCACCGCGAGTTGCTTCTGATCAATCTCCTCGGGCGCCTCAAGCGTGATGAAGTCCGCAGGCGGTAGCGGTAGGAAGATCCCGTCGTGCTTGTAGACAACCTTGACGTACTCCTTCATCTCCGTAGACCACGCCACGTCGTCACGTATACGGGCTGCCACGTCACATGCCACCAATACCTCTGCAACTGTGGGGGCGGGCATCACGGCGAAGTCGGGGAACTCATTGTTGAAGGGGCGCAGGCAGGCAACGAAGATCTCCCACTGCTGCCAGAATGTATCGACGAGATGCAGCGTCTTACAGGCCTGTAGCTTCGAGAGGTTGAGGTCACTGAGGAGCGGCGTGCCGAAATCCTCTGGGATGAGCGTCTGCAGGGTCTCCGGTTCCCATTCAAGCCAACTATGGCCGTACCTACGCAGAAGGAAGAAATCGAGCGCAATAGGGTGCGCATCTGGATGACGCCAGATATTCTTCGCCGTCACGTTCTCGGGGGGCGCCTGAACAGTCGTGGTAACAGACGGCGCATCTGTACTTCCCTCCTCAACGATGACTGTGGGGTCGCCTTCGATCTTCGGCAGCTTCTTCTTGTCACCGATACTCTCAAGGGCCTCGAGGAAGGCTTGGTCATTATCCAGAGTCGACACGCCGCCTCCTAGAAGTAGGTACGTTCTACTCCAGGCTGGGTGCTGTTCGCCATACGCATCAACATCTTCTTCTGCGTGCGAGGCAGGCTCTCGTACATCCCTACTGGGTCTTTGAGGAATTCCTCCTGAAAATCATTGCCGAACGTAGTCTTCACGCTGAGAGCGCCGATCTGAGCGAGCCGATGCAAATCAGCGCTCGTAACACAATCGTTAGCGATCTGATCGCTCCATGCCGGGTCGTTGTTGTCTTTCTTTCCATCTGCGTTCTTCTCCACACCGAACATCGTATAGTACGGGTCGGGAACGACATCGTAGCGATGGTTGAGTCCGGCGACCTTGTCGAACTCTTCGACGACTCCGCAGATCTGCTCTGGTGAGAGCTCGACGATGGTGCCTGCGTCCCGCCAGATGCGTGTACGGGCCACCTTCTCGACTTCTCCAAGGAGCTGGAGCGCCGCGTCGTTGTGCGCAACTTCAAGCCGCCTGGCGTCGAAGGCTGCCTTGATCTCAGCCTCGGATGCCGGCGTGTTCGATCCGTAGCGCTTCAGGTCGTAGTTGTCCGTCCTGATGTCGAGCTCGCTCGCACGCTTCATGAAGTTGGTGGCGAACTCACGGCGCTTGTCCGGCGTCAGGTGGTTGGCGTATTGGGAGTACCAATGATTCGCGGTCTTCACCTGATCGTAGGTGTCGAGCGGGTACTTGCCCTCAGAAGGAAGCGCAAAGACGCTACCCTTCTTCTCATGCATTCGAGCCGGCGCCTCGAAGTTCGTTACGTCGCAAGTAGGGCGTAGGTGTCCGGCCTGCGGGAGCTTGCCCTTCTGCTCGTGTGTAGGCGGGTGAACGACATCCGGCTCGACCGCCTGCTCACCACCATGGTGAGAGCGCTCGGATGCCACAAGCCGACCGAGGCGTGCGGTCTTCTGAATGACGGTCTTCGATGCCGAAGGGAGACCGAGCGTAGGCTGATTCGGTAGGAGAGCTGTCCCACTCGCCTCAGCAACTTTCGGCATTCCAGGCGCGCCGCCTGGAACCACAATGTTGGCCCCCATAGCCTCTCCCTGACGAACGTTCGCCAGGTTGTTTTTGATTTCGCGTGCCGTTCCGGTCACGGTCGGCACAGCCGTGGCCAGGCCAAATGCGCCGCTGATAATGCCCGCCATTTTCTGTAGCTGCTCGGGGGCCTCGACATCGTACCAGCCGCAGGCCGTGCAGAGATTCTCTGCAGCGGTCTTCTGCGCCTCGACCGGAAGTTTGTAGGCCGTCTTGAGGAAGTACTCCACAGCGAGCGCTGTTCCTCCTGCGTCGATGCATGCGTACTTGCGCAGAGACTCCCCATTGTTCAGAAGAATGAGCGCGAATACGTCATCAGGCAGCGTGCGTCGCTCCTCGTAGCTCAGTACGTGTGCCTCCTTCACTGTCTGCGGAATACTCTCGCGTGTCGGGTAGACCGACCGCAGCACAGATCCGTCGATGTCATCATACACGTCTAGAATCAGGCCGCTAGTTTGCATGCGGTCTATCTTACACCGCGCCAATGGCGCACGAAAAGCGGGATAAGAACTAGAATCGCCACCAGTAGTATACGGAGGTCTGCATGAACGTACCGGTCACCGTGACCAATCGAGAAGCACCGCCCGACTGCTTCGGCAACCCGAAGCTCTGGAACAGGAACCATCCCGCGTGCGCAGGCGGGCCCGACGCAAACTACGTCAATCCCGACAACGGGAAGAACGTGCGCTATCAGTGTAACTACTTCAACTCCTGCGGCAGCCGTGTCGCGGCGACGCTTAGTAGCGTCATCCCCGCACAGAACCTCTTTAGACCGCCTATAGTTACGCCACCACCCGAAGCGCAGGCTGCACCACAACCTGCACCACAACCATTCTCGCGCCCGTACTCCCCACCAGCACCGGCATCCAACTTTGGTGAGTACGTCCGCAGAGTGGAGGCTGAACGGGTAGCTGCTATAGGCTCTCAGTACGGTGTGCCTTACCCACAGCACCCATACCCAACATGGGCCTCAACCTACGCCGTACCACCATTCCTGTCTGCGGAGGAGCTGAGGCATCCCGGTGAGTCTTGGTGGTCGCCGCTCATCAGGCAACTTTTACGAGGCCTCGGCAAAGCCATAGGCCACGTTGCAGCGCACTGGTTCGACACGCATGTCATGAAGGCGGCCGTACCAGAGAAGAAGCCGGAAGAAAGAAGGGAGTAGAGGATGCAACTGCTAGTCCGCCGCCCTGACGTCGGGTATCTCGATACAATGCTCTGGTGTCCGAAGAGCGCGATAAATGTACAAGGCACTAAGAACGCGCTGACATTTGAGTTCTTCGACAGGCAGGCGGTTACGCTCCTCACACTCTACCGAGAGACTGAGCACCATCTACTGCTACCTCGAGAGTTCTGGAAGCCAGAGGACTACGCATTCCCAGTCATTGACTGCCGGCCACAGCACTACACGAAAGTGGACATCCGGAGCAAGGTAAAGCTCGACCATACAGTAGAGAACGGACAACTCGTACCCACAGGCGAACGCACGCAGCAAGAGGCCATGAATGCACTCCTCTCCTCACGGGGGGGAGTGCTCCAACTTCGCTGCGGTGGCGGGAAGACTGTTGTTGCCCTGGACTTCGCCGCGCGCCGCGGCGTCCCTCTTCTTATTATCCTCGATACAACCGAGCTCATACGCCAGTGGCGCGAAGAGATAGCCGACTGCCTTGAGGTACCTGATGGCATCGGGCTGATACAGGGCGAGCACTTTGATTGGAAGAAGCCTGTAGTTATCGCGACGTACCACACGCTGGCTGCAAAGGCCCATCTGTTTCCAGAAGAGGCGCGTCGATGGTTCGGAACCATCATATGGGACGAGGGGCATCACATCGCAGCTCCGACCTTCGCGCGTACCGCCGACCTTTTCTACGGTTACAGGCTAGCCCTGACAGCCACCCCCGATCGCGAAGATGGCTACCACGTCATCTACAACTTTCATCTAGGCCCAGTCATCTACAAGAACCTACGGCAGGACCTGAAGCCTAAGTTCTACTTTGTCTGGACAGGAATGGGCCTCGACACAAGCGACCCACGCGTACAGGCCGCTGCACGTGACAAGAATGGTGAGCTACACATCGGCAAGATTGCGAGCTTTCTTGGTGCATGGCCGAAGCGCATCGACTTCGTGCTAAGTGAGATTCGCCAAGCAGTAGCCAACGACCGGAAAGTGCTGGTTCTATCCAAGAGCGTAGACGCACTCGTGAACCTCCTCGCTGCATGGAACAACAAAGGGCAGACACTCATCACGGACATTCCATTTCCCTCCGCCCAGGACGTTGGCGAGACGACACCGCCTTCCGAGCTCGACCCGAGTTCTCTTCAAAAGATCCAGAAACAGCTCGGCGTCTGCATCGGGCACATCCAAAAGCTCTCCGGTACGAGCCACAGCGCCGCTCTGCAGGGTGAGCTCATCAAGAAAGCGCAGCTCAACCAGCTGCTATATGGTCATCGCGTCTACAAGAAGTGCGAGGCCTTGTGGAATAAGGCCCGTAGCAAGTACCTCAAGACGCTTCTCGCTCAGCAGAGCGACGCCGGCCTCATGATCTACAAGGTCAAGCCAGACCAACGAGCAAAGATGCTACGCGAGAAAAAGGTCACCTTCGCCATCATGAAGTACGGCAAAGAGGGCCTCAACGAACGCGCGCTCGACACCATCATCGTAAACGAGCCGCTCTCGAGCGCCAACGCACTGCAGCAGCTTATGGGCCGCATACTCAGGAAGAAGGGCGGCAAGAAGGAACCCATCGTCGTTTTCCTCGAGGACGATATTGGCCCCTTCATCGGAATGTGCCAGAAGCTACGTTCGCACCTGCTGAGCTGGCCCGCCGACCAAGACGGTCCACTCACCTATGAAAACATCGGACACATTGTTGGGAGACGAGCATGTCAAACGACACCGAAAATGTTCACGGACACGCCGAAGGCGAGCCAATAACCGACCCGAAGAACGGGACGTGGATACGCATCCAGGACGGGCCAGCGACTTACCTGGGCCGCGTATACCAACTCGACTTCAGAGATCCATACGCGCCCAAGGGCCTGAATGACCCGCCGAAGCAAGCGGTCTCAGCGCAGGCCATCATGATGGCCGACATCCTCACGCTCTTTCCTACCTATTTCTTCGGTGTACAAGAAACGCGTGTGGCTATCACGGGTCCCGATGGCAAACCGCTCGTCGACCCAGAGACGAGAATGCCACAGGTGGGCTTACAACGTCAGCCGCTAATCAGGGGTATCGACTTCAACCTACATCCCACCATGATGCACTTCCGAAGAGGGAACAGCATCTACGTCTTCAGTCAGCAGCACAAAAATGATCAGGCCACGCTTCGGGCATTCTGCCAGCACGCAGAGGAGCTCAACGAGCAGCACCGCAAGGACGCGATGGCGCATCAAACTGGCCTCACAACGTCTGCAACGCCGCAGGATGTTGCTGCTGAGGCTGAAAGGCAGCGGCGTGTCCGAAGACATTAGACCAGACGCCAGGAAGTCACTTGCTACACTGAGAGAGGACTGGTCCTCCTGCATCAAGTGTGATCTCGGCGTAGAGCGCATCCGTCGAGACGGCAAATTCGTCTTCGGCCGCGGCTTCAATCACAGCGTAATGTTCATCGGCGAGGGCCCCGGTGTAGACGAAGAACAACACGGTGAGCCGTTCATTGGGCGTAGCGGTCAGCTTCTACGCCGTGTCATAGACACCCTGGGGCTCACAGACTTCTACATCACCAACATTGTCTGCTGCCGTTCTTGCGCCATCGCAACGCAAGCAGACGGCTCACCGCAGATGCGGATGGACTATCGCACGAAGATCTCCTACCCGGTGTTCAGAGACGAACCGCCAACGCCACCGCAGAAGAGCGCGTGTAGGCCACGGCTACTCGAGGAGATCTACCTGGTCGACCCCATCGTCATCGTGGGACTCGGAGGGCCAGCGTGCGAAGCGCTCCTCGGCCGCAGTATCACCATCACACGTGACCATGGTGAGATTGCCCAGATCGCCATCCCTGGCGCGAGCTATCGACCTGTACTCACGGAAAAGAAGCAGCAATGGTTACGTAAAGTCGGCAAGGAGTGGCAGAACCCAGTAGAGCAGAATGAGGTCTACTACTACTTCGTCCCCACACTGCACCCGGCGTACGTCGCGCGGCAACTGTCTGACAAGGGCCCAGGCAACCCATTTCAGAGATTCGTTGGCGATATTCGCAAGGCCGTACAAACGTACAACAGCTACCTCGAAGCAATCTTCGGTGTCATCCCGACAGAGCGCGAGAAGGTCGAAGCAGACGAGTTACACCACGAACTAGAAAGAGAATCCGAGTGAAGAAGAAGAGCATCGTCACAAAACCGCCCGAGGAATTTCTCGAGGTACTCAGATTTCTCGACGCCAAAGCAGCACTCGAGGAGTTCAAGGCCGACAACGCGGCTGTATTCGAACAGTTCGCACACCTCGTAGACCGGTACAACTCCGAACTGGAGCAAGCGGAGAAGGCGGTGAGGCAACAAGAGGTGAAGTGCGGCCCCTTCGACGCCTACCAGGTCTCGGTCAAGTACGATCCAGAAGCGCTCTACGATGCAGTAGGACGTGAGCTCTTTCTGCAAGTGGGCGGCGCTATCAGTAATACAACAACTTACGCCATCGACAAAGGCCGCTTCGACGCCGCCGTTACAATGCCCAACAGTAAGATCAAGGACGAAGTCGTGAGCCTCGTGCGCAAAGAAATTGTGAATTATCACATGCCACCTAAGCTGGTGACGCCTTGAACGAGGTGCGCGTAGAAGTACAAGTGGGCGACGGGCCGGCTGAGGTTCTCAAACGCGAGGTCCTCAAGGAAGACCAGTTCGCTCAGCTCGCAACACCTGGAGCCATTCATGGAAACGTCGGCTTCAATGTCGGTACCTCACAGAACTTCGGCGACGTGAAAATCACAGCCGTCGTGAATCTCACTTGCGACCAGAACGAGCCCACACTCGACCGCGCCGCTGAGCTCGCCCTACTCAAAGCCATCGAGTACATGCAAGGCGGCTTTTCTATCCTGGCAGGAAAGAAAGCAGAATGATCAAGGGAGTCACGAAGTTTGACGGCGTGGCCGTCGGCGAGTTCACAGCAGTCTTCCTAGGCCCCACATTGGAGTTCAAGGCCAAGGCCGCCTTCGTCGACTCCAAGACAGGGGAGACGCACGGGTGGACCACCAACAGCACATGGTCCCCACCCACCATCGCAAAGCTGAAGGAGCTGCGTGAGATGATGGAGCTCGACCTTGGCATGAAGCACCTCGAGAGCGGTGGCGAGCTCACTGCCAATACTGTCACCGCTCAAAGGGGCGGCGCACAACCCCCAACAGGGCTCGGCGACCACCTCGGAGAAAGCGGCGCCGAGCAGGTCTGAGCTCGTCCACAACCCCTAGTGGCTACGGCTGTGGGCCACCACAAGACACGAGAAAAAAGGGGCTTCGGCACGTTGACATGGCTTCGAAAACGGAGCCATGTTGACGGTCCGGCCTGCGCCGCCTTTTTTTAGCTCCGCGGGGCTGCACATTGTCTCGCGTTGGCGGAATAAGGGCGTCGCATACAGATTACGCGTCCACGGAGGGTGAATGAGCTACCAAATGGCGTTGTGCTATCGCGTTCTGAAATCTCGTGACATCGAAACAGCTCTTTCATTCGGGATCACAGCAGACGACTTCATCTCTGACGAAGCGAGAGTGCTTTGGACTTCTATCTTCAGCTACTACACAGACCCGCGTACAGCAGGGTCCATAATAGACACGTCCACACTGAGTGCGCACCACCAGATGGACTTCAGCATGGGCGACGACATGCCCGGGACCAGCATCAAAGGGCTCTGTAGTGAGGTGCGCCGACAGCGCGTACGAGCGCAATGCGAGAGGGATGCCGTAAAATTCTCGCAGGCGATGTCCCTACCGCAAGTCGATCCGATGGGTCCAATCAGCGAACTGCAGTCAAAGCTGCAGACGTATCAGGCACTCGGCTGCGCGGCCAACACAGACATGTCCATTTTACAGGGGGTGGAGAGTGCGTGGCAGCGTAAAGAGTGGGCGAAAGAGGGGCGCGACTTCGCCAAAATGCGCTGGCCATGGCCCGCGCTGCAAGCAGAGACCTTCGGTCTGCAACCGGATGACTTCATCGTATTCTACGGCAGACCCAAGTCGATGAAGACCTGGGTACTTGCATACCTTCTGTCCTGGGCATTCCACGAACAGAAGCGTGTTGTCGTCTACACGAAAGAGATGACACCAGACAACGTTTACTTGAGAACGCTCGCCTGTATCTTGTTCTTCGGCTACCGAGAGCTCCGCGGGGCCGTAATGTCTAAGTTCAACCCACTAGAACCGAACGACGAGCACAAGTTCGCTCGGTTCCTCGAAGACCTTCGTAACGACCGATTCCTCGCCAACCTTATCCAGGTAGTAAACGGGCGCGAGGTCGGACCGGGAAACGACAACGTCCCGTGGTTAAGGTCAAAGGTCAAACAGTACGAGCCGGACATCGTGTTCGTTGACGGCTTCTATCTCATGAGCGACTCCAGAAAGCACACAAGCGACCACCAGCGCGTAATGAATATCTCACGCGATCTGCGAGACATGAACCTCGGCACGAACGTGCCGATCATCGCCACAATTCAAGCGAATCGTAAAGCTGAGGGCCACGGCCAGGCCAGCAGCGGAGAGATCGCCTACTCGGATGCCGTCGGCCAGGACGCAACAATGTTCGCACGCGTAATTGCCGACAAGGAGGCTCCAACTATCAGCCTGGTTGTAGGCGGCAGTCGCGAGTTCGCTCTTCACGGAATACGCATCCACGCCATACCAGCCAAGAATTTCACGCAGCACTCCATACTCCAAGAACATGACATCAAGAAAGCTGTCGAGGGTGACCAGGGGGAGGACGAGAAGAAGCCGAAGAAAGGCAAGAAGGGCGGGCAGCCTACAGAACCCGATACACATGACAAGGATCTAGCCGAACAACTAAAGGCAGTAAAACCAGCATGACCGAGGTCCTCGATATCGCTAGGCGATACCTCAAGAAAGTAAAGTCGTCCGGCAATGAAAACGCGATGGCTATCTGCCCCTTCCATCGTAAGTTAGATGGCAGCGAGGAGCACGGCCCGTCATTCGCAATCAACGTAAACAGCGGCCTCTGGTTCTGCCACTCCTGTCACGCAAGTGGTAACTTCTACACCTTCCTGCGCAACATTGGGCTCACGCACGCCAACATTATCGCCGGATACCAGCGCATCCTCGACGAAGTCGCAAAGTATATACCGGACCCAGGCAACCCACTCAACCCCGTAGCACCAACAAGTGAGCCGCTACCAGAAGGTATACTAGGCCTATTCAACTACTACCCGCAGCTTATGGCCGACGAAGGGTTCTCCCCCGAAGTCTGCCAGGCATTCAGCGTAGGATTCGACGAGCTGCATCAACGCGTCACATTCCCATTGCGCGATCTGGAAGGTCGGCTAGTCGGCATCAGCGGACGAAACCTCACAGGCGCCACACCCCGTTACAAGGTCTACGACAAAGAGTACAAGGACTTCGGTCTGGCAGAACGGAAGACCGAAAAGCGGGCCATCATCTGGCACGCCCGTGAATGCAAGGAGGCGCTCGACAAGACCCCTTTCAACGACCGCTTCATCGTCGTCGTGGAGGGCTTCAAGGCCGCTATGCGCGTAGCGCAAGCAGGCGTAAGTACCGTAGTCGCCCTACTCGGCTCCGCCCTTTCAAAAGAGCAGAGGTGGTGGCTCGTCAAACACGAAGTTCCCATCTACCTGATGCTCGACAACAACGAAGCCGGCTTGAACGGCACGCTCAAAGCCGCCGAGGCGCTCCTCGGACGCGCTGGTGGAGTGCGCTTCGTAGAATACGCAGCGCCTCAGCCGAGTGACCTAACACCAGAAGAGGTAGCAGACGCTGTTACAACAGCAGTTACATTCGGAGTTTGGTACCAAAAGCAAGTTGCAACCAGCACACAGTAGAAAGGTCGTCCTATCATGGCATTCGGAAAAGATCCTCGTCTTGCACTCGCCGGCGGCTCACTACGCCAAACTGTTCAATCATTCGGCCGTGACCTTGTCACACGCGGCCCAAAGGGCCGCCTGCCATACTTCGTAGATCAATACACGCCCACTGTTGGTTCCCCCGACACCATCCGCCTCATCGCAGGGCACTACCTACAACAGCACGCCATCGGTACAGGCGACGACGTACAGCTCGTAGAATTACCGGCTGACTACATCACGTTCACCGAACACTTCCTAGGCAGCCCTACTGGAAAGGGCAAGAGCGCAATCTGCAGCGCAGGGCCGTTCGCCAACATCAAGAGCAAGAGAGCGCCATGCAGAGGCTGCGACATCTTCTGGGAAACCGCTGTACGTGACCCAAAGACCAACCGACTCGAATCGAAGACCATCAGCCGTGTCGACAAGTACGTGATCTCCGTTCTGGATTATGGCCCGTATCACAAGCTCGAATCCATCGATCATGCTACTGGTCAGCTCAAGATCAACAACAAAACCGGTGAGGCTTTCTTCAACTGGGTAAAATGCCAAGGGCAGGGCTGCGATGCCTGCCGCGCCGGTAAGGAGAAACGCTTCGGCAATATGTCCCACTGGCCGATGAGCTACACGCACAACCAAGTGCTCATCGCTTCTGAGGTCAACATCGGGCAGTCGTGCGCCGTCTGCCGCACAATGGACCTCAAGCCAGACGGCCGCACCGAGTCGCCTATCCGAAGCCTCGTCTGGGCTTGCCGCCACTGCGGCGAACCTGCCATCGACATGAGCAACACCTCACTGAAATGGGACGAGATCTACAAGCTTACGGACCGGCCATACGAATGCCCGGCCTGCGGCGAGAAGAGCCTACTTCGCGAAGAGATCATCTGCGTAGAATGCGAAAAGCTCGGTCAGGTTGGTAAGCGCGCCGGGCTGTTCGACGTCGACATTCGCGTACAACTCACCGAGGTACCAGGCCAGAAGGCCAAAATGCTACAAGTCATGGGTTGGTCACCGCCGCGACCTGTCGCACCTGACTTTGCAGAGATGGCTGTACCCGTAGACCTCGTCGCCCGCTACGCCCCAGACTCGATGGAGTATCAGATCTCTCGATTTGGTGCCGCACCGCCAACCACCGGGCGTACGCCAGTAACTGGCGCACCAGGAACACAGCCGTTCACCAACTACGGCCCCAAGACAAGCTGAGGCCACCGTGCGCGGAGCCCCGCCTTCGGGCGGGGTTCCATGCACACTAGGAGAGCTATGGGTTGGAACATCGACATGCCGGATGCCGAGTGGTACCCCATGGGGGACGAGCGGCTAGACGGCTTAGTACGAGAAGTACGTGACCAAGACGTCCTCGCTATAGACACCGAGACGACAGGCCTCGTGGTGTGGAAGGACATGCCGCTCTTCTGGTCGCTGTCTTGGGGACAGCGCCGTGTCTGCATGCCCATTGAAACGCTGCGATACTTCCACGATTCCTTCGTGGACGAGACAGTACGCTGGGTCTTCGCCAACGCGAAGTTCGACATGCACATGCTGAGCAATGTCGGTGTTCAGTTCGCCGGCGACTGCGCCGACACGCAAGTTATGCACGCGCTCCTCTACGAAGAGGAGTCCCACAAGCTGAAGGACATGGCTAAGAGCGTCCTCGGCTGGCGCTGGACCGACTTCTTCGACACGTTCCCGCGTGAGATGGTTCCCGACACCAGCAAACCGCCCAAGCTGGTCGGCGCCACCAAAACCAATGCCGGCAAGCTCGTTTACCCCAATCGACGAGAAGAGATTCACGAGCTCCTCAAGCGCTTCGAGAAGGACAACCTCGAGAAACTCGTCGACTACGCCTCCAACGACGCGTACGGCACCTTATGCATCTACGAGAAACTGAGGAAGGAACTCGAGCACGAGCGGCTCAACACACTCTACCCAGAGTGGCTGCCGACCATGGCCGACCTGTTCTTCCTGACCGAGGTACCGTTCACCAAGGTGCTCTTCGGCTGCGAGCGCAACGGCGTCTACGTCAACAAGGACTACCTGACCAACCTTGGTACCGGTATGCAGCGGACGCTCGACGAGCTGAAGATGAAGATGGTTCAGCTATCAGGTAACGTCAACTTCAACCCGAACTCGGTCGAGCAGAAACGCGACTACTTCCTGAACATGGAGGGGTTGCGGCCGCTCATGATGACCAAGGGCGGCAAGAGCGGCGTCAAGAAGGCCAGTATCGACAAAAAGTTCCTCGAGCACTACGCCGAGGAGAGCCCTATGGCAGACGCGCTCGAGGAGTATTCAAAGCTGGAGAAGCTCCTCAGTACGTACATCAACAACGTCGACCAACACCGCGACAGCTTCGGCCGTATGCACACGCGGTTCAACCAAGACATCGCGCGCACTGGACGGCTAAGCTCATCTAATCCTAACCTGCAGAACGTCCCAACGCCCGACAAGGACAGGTTCAGACTACGCGGCGCGTTCCAGCCACAGCCTAACAGCGGCAACACACTCATCGTTGCCGACTACGCGGCACTCGAGATGCGGCTCCTGGCCTGCGCCACCGTCACGCCCGAGAATCCCATGGGCGCTCGAGACATGATTCAGATCTTCCTCGACGGCAAGGACATCCATATGGGCTCCGCCGAGCTAGTGTACGGGGACATCTACGCCAAGAAGTACGGCTTCCGCCTCACGTACGACTTCCTGAAGAACGCGAAGAAGATCGACGGGCTCATCAAGGAGGGCAAGCTCCACGACTCCGACCGCACCGAGGAGATTCGACTCGCAGTCTTCGCCAGGAACGCCATCAAGACCGTCTCCTTCGGACTGAACTACGGCATGAAGGAGAAGAAGCTTGCGCGCGATCTGGGCATCTCCGAGGACGAAGCGCTCGACATCATCGACCGGTACTTCAAGACCTACCCGGCCATCGAGGACTTCTACGAATCCGCCAAGACAGAGGCCCGTCAGACCGGGTTCTCGTCCACGGTCCTCGGCCGCCGGCGCTTCCACCCCAGCATCAACTCACGCAACACGATGGACCGGTGGGGCGAAGAGCGGAAGGCAGTGAACAACAACATCCAGGGCTCCGCAGCCGACGTCGTACGCATGGCGATGATCAAGGTCTCGAAGGCAAACCTCGAGTACAAGTACGGCTGCAAGATGCTCCTCCAGATTCACGACGAGCTCATGTTCGAGTGCCCGGAGGAGACAGCAGACGAGTGCATGACAGAGATCAGCGAACTGATGCAGCACCCACTACCCACAGACCTCGCTGTCCCCCTCACCATCTCCATCGGAAAGGGCCCGTCATGGGCGAACGCAAAGTAGAACTGTGCGGCAAGGCTTTCTCTACGCACATAGGGGCGCAGTACTGCATTCTCAACCCAAATCACGATGGTGCTTGCTCGAACGATATCGAACCGACGGCGACACCGCGTAGGATTACATTCAGAACGGAGGACACCATGGAAAAATTCGGCGTGGAAGAAGGCGCGAATCAAGAAGAACTCGAGAAGCAGGCCATGCAGGGGTGCCCAAAGTGCGGTGGTCGCGTCGCAAGACACGGCGCCACGCTCACGTGCAACAACTGTGGAACCGAGCCATTCGAGACGGAGAAGAAGTAGATGCCTCGGATGCCGGTGAACGAACTTACAAGAAAGATCGCCGGCCTCGAGGCTCGGCTCAATAAGAAGCCGAAGGTGAAGGGCGCTCGTGTCATGGCTGACATCGACACGGCGCCCAACACGTACTTCCTAAGGCGGCCCTCCGGCATCATCGGCTTAGACATTGATACGGGGGGCGGCTTGCCCGCCGGCGGCCTCACGTACCTGTCCGGACCTGACGGTACTGGCAAGACCTTCTTGCTCTACAAGTACCTCGCAATGAACCAGCGCTTATACGGGAAGCAGTCCGCGCAGGTGCTCGCGGTCAGCGAAGCCGCTCCTGACCACTTCTGGATGCGGCGCTGCGGTGTACAGCTCGCCATCCCTGAAGAGATGATCGCAGAGCGCGTAGATGAGCTCAAGAGACGCGGGCTCCCCTCCTTCACCAAGGAGGATCTCAAGAGCCTCCGCACGGATACAGTAGGCGAGCTCAAGATCCTCCGAGGGGCGACAGGTGAAGAGCTCTTGGAGTCAATGCTCAAGTGCTTCGAGGCCAAGTGCTTCGACCTCATCTGCCTGGACTCCGTGTCCGCCTGCCTCCCTGAGGCCGACGCCATGAAGGACCTGGACGAGCCGGCGAAGAGGGCCGCGGCCGCTGGCATGCTCACACGCTTCTTCCAACACTACCTGAACGGGACCACGGGCTACTACGGCCCCAACCCGACAACGGTCATCTTCACCGCACAGGTGCGCGCCAACAACAAGAAGGCAGAGGCCATGGCACACATCCAGAAGTTCCTGCCCGACTACGCCGCGATGGGAGCGTGGGCAGCCAAGCACGGCAAGCTCATCGACATCCTAGTGAAACCGGGCAGCAAGGAGCGCGAGGTCGTGAAGGGCGTTGGTCCAGCCGCAGAGGCAGAAGAGAAGGAGAAACAGAAGCAGAAGAAGGTCGCCGTCAGCAAGACTGTCAACTACGAGATCATGAAGGGGAAGGCTGGCGTGCACGACGGCGTCACCGGCGAGTTCGACTTCCACTTCGAGAAGCTTACCGAGGACCAGAAGATGATCGTCGAAGCCTTGGTGCAACAGGGCATCGCCGCAGCCGACGACGGATACATCACCGTCTACAATCCGACCACGATGGAACCGCTCGAGGGGCTCAAGAAGCTCGCTGGTGTCGACCGCCTTGTCGACATGATGAAGGCGGACTTCGAGCTTGAGCTGTTACTGAGACGCATGCTGCTCACCGCCGCGGGGGTTCAGTGCGCGTATCGCTGAACACCGTAGCGAAAATCGGCATCTGCTCGAAGTGTAAGGCCGAGGGCGTCTGGGTCCTCGGCTTCATGCTGCTCGTGGACGGCCACTACGGTGACGCCGAGCCGCTGTGTTCCACCTGCCTGATGAACTGCGACGGCCAGAAGACCAACGTGCCGATGCACGAACTCGCCCCAGGCCCGGCACCGCGCAAGAAGGCCCTCAGGTCCAACCAGCGGTCCTCCCTACGCCAGGAGCTCGACATCCAAGAGGAGTGGGGCGCCCGCCGGCAGCCTGGCTCCGGCAACCAAGCCGGGACGAAGGGGGACAATCGCAAGAAGGGGGAGCTCCGCATCGAGGCCAAGTTCACACAAGCCGAGTCCTTCAGCCTCAAGCTCGATGAGCTCTACAAGATCGCCGGCGAAGCAACCCACGGAGAGCTAGCCGTACTGTTTATAGACTTCCTCACCCAGGGTACTGGGAAGCTGAAAGACCGCTTCGCTGTCCTCCATTCCAACGACCTCAAGGAGCTCTATGCCGCTAGCCAGAATCGCAGATCTGAACGGCCCACCTGAAGAAGTAGCCTTTCGCGTAGGTCAGGCGCTGCAGCTCTCAGACATGTACGACGAGTTCATCGCATTCGACCAAGCGGACAGTCACGAGAGGGCCCCTGGCATCCACGCCTCGGAGCTCTACCCGTGCCTGCGCAAGGTCGTCTACTCACTGATGAACGTGCCCAAGAAGAACAACGTCTCGAAGTTCTGGAAACAGCGCTTCAAGGTTGGCTCAGCCATACACGACATGCTGCAGCGGGACTTCCACAAGATGGCCAAGCAGCAGGTCATCGGGCAGGCCAAAACCTTCGCGGAGCACATCGCAGAGAAGATGAACTGCCGTATGGCGTTCGAGTCTGAGGCGCCAGTGAGCCCGAAATTCCAGGCCATCGCCGCGCACTACAACATCCACTCCAGCTGCGATGGCATTTTCAGCTTCTTCGACCTAGACACAGATGAGCTCGTGCTGCGCATTGGTCTCGAGATCAAGAGCAAGTCCGCTCCCGAGTACGAGAAGCTCAAGGTCCCCGAGGAACAGCACATACGTCAGGGGCACATCTACATGGCCTGCCTTGACGTTCCGCTCATCTGGTTCTTCTACATGAACAAGTCCAATCAAAACAACACCAACTCACAGGCACCATGGCTGATGGTGTGGCAGCCAAAAATCTGGGTGGAGGTAGAGAATCGCTGCATTGACGCTACGGCGCATGCAGCGAGAAACCAGCTACCACCACGAACCGAAACCGTCATCTGCCAGTTCTGCCCCTGGGCCTACACATGCGAGCCAGCAAGTGTACGAGATGACTCACCACGCCAACTACGCAGGGGACTGAGAGGACCAGCGCTATGACCACACGAGCGCCTCAGACAGGTGGCCTGCGTCTGCCGGGTGACATCGGCATCGGCCAGCAAGACGCAGATTACATCGCCGGCGAACGAGACACGCTGCCATACGTCGACGCGCGACTGAGGATGTCTGGCATGCAAATCAGCCAGGAGCCAAACGTCGCGTACCTCCCCATCACTGCCGAACAGCTTTTGGTACCTGACGCCAAGTCGTACACCGTGACACACACGGCGCACGTCCGATGGTACAACCACATCGTACGGATCCTCGCCGACATTCGTGCTGAGCTACTGCAGGTCGAAAACGAGATGGCTGATATCTCACGCACGAAACGCGAACACTTCCGCAACCTGGAATCTGGCAAGAAGAAGAGCGAGCGTATGACCGTACAAACGATGTCAGACGTCATCGAGAGCGACCCCGCTTACCACACGCTGGCGATTCGTCAGCAGGAGCTTCAGCAACTCGAGCTCAAAGCAAACGCCTGGTGCAAGGAGGTCGAGACTAACGTCAAGGTTATCTCGAGACAGATTGAGACACGAAGGATGGAGAGTGATGCCGGCAACAGGTCAGCAAACATGCCGGGCCAGTCACGCGGCCGATGGGAAGACTCTCGATGATTCGCCTGGACGTTCCCTGGATACCGCCTAGCTCGAATCATGCCTACCTCAACATGCGTGGTCGTGGACGCATCCTCACCAAAGTCGGCAGGGAGTTCCTCACGACGACCACCGCTCACTTCTCCCAGAACTACCCAAAGGAGATGCGCATCTTCAAACCGAACAAACCATATGTAATTGCACTGCGCTTCCATCTCGAGCAGATAGAGAACTCCGGATTCACGACAGGAAAGGCCGCATCGCGGTATAAGCATATCGACGTCGATAACCGTCTCAAGCTGCTCATTGACGCGCTCAAAGAGGCTGGTGGAATCGACGACTCGCAATTCTTGTCCATGCACCCGCAGAAGGTTCAGGGTACGCCGGAGCGCAGCACGCTCTGGGTCTGGAGTCTGGAAGAAGAAAGCTGCCCGTTCAATGACGTCTTCGACCGTCTCACCTGAGTTCGCTGCAGAGTACGCTCTCTTCGAGCGCTGCAACCATACAGAGATCTACCAGATTGCGCGCGGTGCCGGACACGTTGTATTACCCAGCCTAAGTCGCGACGCCCTCATACGAATCATCATCGGTGAAGTACCACCCCCGCCGCTGCCGTTCCACGACGTGGATGAGACACGCATTGCTCTCATGAAATTCATCATCGATCATAGAAAGAAACTCGAGACACAGCTCACGTGTCCCGCACGCTCTTTCAAGCCCGACGCCTGCTTCGCCTGCGTCGACGCTCAGGTGTACAGCTGCCTCACCTCAAACGGAGCCGAGAACCAACGGCTCATCCTGCTGCACAAGAAAAGTTAGGAGACTACAATGGCTGACCCGAATGAATTGACCCCGCAGAACGCACCGCGTGACGCTGTCGCACTGGCAGAGAAGAGCCCGTTCCAGCTGCGCCTACTCGCAGAGCGTCACCTCGGCAGTATGCGCACTGAAGCCGAGAAGCAAGCTTGGTACCAGCTCAAAACTACCGATGCCCGCGTCACATACATCCTCGAACTACTGAAACGCTGGGACCAGCAGAACCCAGGCGCTGCAGCGCCAACCAACGGTGTCTCCGGCCACGCAATGCCGGCACCAGTCGTCGAACGCACCCCCGTTGTAAACTCGATGGCAAGCTCACTGCAGCCGGGTGTGCAGCAGATGCAGCCCGTTGCCCCCATAGGCGCGCCTACAACCGGGTTTGTGCCACCTCCCACCACGATGACCACGCCGTTGACCAGCGGCGTCGGGGTCGTCGGTGTCGCCGCTGCCGGCGCTGTGACTGCAGGACCGGGCTTCATCCCCAACGTGAGCCCTGGTGCCATCGCTGCGGCTGGTGCCGTCGCTGCCGGCGAGAAACCGAAGCGCGCACCTAAAACAAACGCCGGCGCAGGTGCCGCAGTCGACCTCGGCGCCGACGTCATCAACTTCCTACAGCGTCTTATCGACGGTCAAGACAAGGACCGTGAACGTTACGACGCTATGCAGAAGAACGTCTCCTCGATTCTCGAGGAGGCCGCCAGCATGAAGGCCAGTCGTATTACCGAACTGGAGGTTCAATACAAGGCGCTCACGGCGCAGATGACCACGCTCACCAATCTCGTAGAGAGCACCTGGAAGGTCCAGATCTGGACCATGATGATGCTTCTGCAGTCACAGTCAGCCGTGAACGGGGTCAGCCCCATCGACGTTCTGCGCAGTGCGATAGAGGACGGGAACAACTTCCAGTCCATCGTCAACCAGGCAACGGGAAAAGCGTAAGAGCTGTACTCGACGATCCGTGGCCGGGTACCACGCGCCCGCAGAAACTGGACTTCATCGAAGTCGATGAGGCGCTGCTGGATACCGTGAGCCACGGATCGATTATCGAACTCGCTCGCCGGGCTGGCGTATTGCTTGTAGAGGAAGAACGCTTTCCAGACCTCGTGAGAGTACGGCTCAAAAGAAACCAAGCGGAGTAACACCATGAAGAGACGCACGAAGGAGGCCATCATCACAGTCGGAATCCTGCTATTCTGGTTGGCCTTCGCGCTCATCACAACGCGCTGTAATGACTTCGACAAGCCCATAGATGTAGGCGCGTCGCCATGCCCACAAACCACAGCGCTCGAGGACGCGGGGCGCAGCCAGTAAACAGGGGGCCCCAACGGGCCCTCTTTTTTAGCTACCCGGGTTCTTAGTGCAGAGAGCGGGACTCGCGTCTACGCCTGGAGCCACGCGACCACCGGCACCCGGCACCCGGCGTCAATTCCACGTCGTGCTTCATCTTCCCCCCGTGGACGGGCCGGTGATGGCCGTGAACGCGAAGACTGGCGATATCAGGCATCGCGTAGCCCATAAGCGGATTCAGGGTCTGCGTTGCCTTTGCATCACGCCCTATCATGCACAACGCGACGAAAAAGCGCAAGACCTTTTTTCATCGTCGGCGGGTCGGTGCCGGCCCTTGTGGCGGACCCTCTGGTGCCGGCTCTGGAAGTTGTACGCGCGGTACGCTAATCGTCGGGGGGAGCATATCCTTGCCAGACACCGGTGCGGGGCCTTGAGGGGGAGCCGGCGATGTGGGTGCCGCCACAGGAACTTGAACCGGTCGCGACGTAGGCCGAACACCGATGCCTTTTGCACCACTCACGAGGGAGATAAAGCTGGGTTGTCTGTACCCGATCGAAGCCCCAGTGCCAGAGAGGTACGTGTACTGTATCCACTCACCTGTAGCGGTAACGTTCGCGAGAATAATCTGAACGGTGCCCGCACCGATTACTGAATCGCTTGCGATGCCGGCGACAGCCGACGCTTGCGTAGCAGACGGCTCCGAAAGCACCTCTTGAGAGGAGATACCTTGCAGAGTCAACACAATTGAAACCGTGGAATAGCCAACCGACTCAGCTGCCGGTATTCCAGCAATGCGTATGGCTGGACCGGTACTCATACTACCCACAGCCTCAGCGCTTCCTATCCCAACAAGCGTGAAAGTTGCGGTTGTTCTCTGTACATTGACGGACTCTGCTGATGCGACCCCTGACGGCGACAGCGCCCAACCAACATTCGGCGCTCCCACACGCTCGACGCTATCAATACCAAAGAAGGTGAACGACTGCGCAACCGACGCGCCTGACAGCGCCTCATTGGAACCGATGCCGTACGGGGACAGCGTAATAGAGACAGCGCTCTTGGATACCGCTTCGGCACTAGGAATACCGCCTGGCGATATCGCATGGCCCACATCGGATGCGCCTACGGCCTCATTGCTGGAAATGCCGGACGGTGCGAGCGTCAGCGTTATCTTCTCTGCGCCCAATGACTCAACGGTCGAAATGCCAGCCGGCTGTAGAGCCCACCCGACATCGGGTGCGCCAAGAGCTTCGCTACTGGCAATACCGCTTGTGGAAACGCACTGAGTAGTGCTCGCAGCCGAAAGCGCTTCTGTAGAAGAAATGCCGGCAACGCTGACACCCTGTGTTGTCTTTCCATACCCCCATGCCTCATCACTACCGATAATCCCTGAGATGAACGCTGTACGCGCAGTGGTTGACTGGCCCAGCACCTCAGCGGAGTCGATACCAAAACCTTTGAGGGTGCTAGACGACGTCGTAGCGCCAAGCTTTTCCTCAGAAGCAATGCCCCACAACGTATACGCAATGAGTACGTTCTCAGCACCAAGCGCTTCCGCTGTTGGTATTCCACTGGGCGCTAGCACGAAAGAAATGGGCGAAGGTGAGAGGGCTTCCGCGCTGCTGATCCCAGACACCGACAAAACGGTCTTGGATGTTGTGGCGCCCAAAACCTCTGCGGTAGGTATGCCTGCCGGTGCTGGCGCAGGGCCTGTATTCGGCGCTCCTATAATCTCCGTCGTAGCAATCCCTGAAAGCGCGAGCGAGCTCGACAGCGTCTCCGCACCAACAGCCTCCGAGCTAGATATCCCGTAAGGCGAAAGTGTGACTGTGGCTTTCTCCGCGCTGAGTGCCTCGGTTGTAGAAATACCCGGTGGTGAGAGCGCTGGCGAGACATCCTCTGCTCCAACGGCCTCTGCAGATGCAATTCCAGCCACGGAGACCTGCAATGCAGTAGCTGGTGCGCCCAGCACCTCACTTGTTGCGATACCAGGCACAGACCCAGAGAGTACTGCCGTCTCTGCGCCGATGGCCTCAGCAGTAGGTACGCCTGTAGCGTTTACCGCCCAGCCAGTGTTTGGCGCACCGACAACCTCAGCGGAGGCTACGCCCGACGTAGCGATACCCAATGTAGTACGCGCACCGGGCAGCGACTCGGCAGAGTCAATACCTGTAACAGTACCTGTGAAAGCGACTGTTTCCGCACCCAGCGCTTCAGCACTAGGGATTCCTGGTGGGTTCAGTGGCGACGCCACACCGCCAGCACCAACGGTCTCAGCCGACGAGATACCAGCGACAGATACTGCAGTTGTAGTACTTGCTGTCGGTAACGACTCAGCAGTATCGATACCTGATGGAGTGAGCGCAGCAGAAAGCGTACCTGCACCTAGCCCTTCAGCGGTCGGAATACCGTTGGCGTCTACAGCCCATCCTACGTTCGGTTGGCCAACAACCTCAGATGTCGCAATACCGAATGGTGAAAGACCAGAAGTAGTGCTGGTGCCTGGTAGAGACTCAGCTGAGCTTATTCCGGTTGGTGCTAGTACCGTCGAGGTAGTCGGAGCGCTAACACGCTCGGCGCTGTCGATGCCAGACGTAGACACGCCCAAAGTCGTACCGGCCTTCGACAAGGACTCCGCAGTCGCCACACCTGGCGGTGATATACCAACTGTTACAGTTTCGGCGCCGAGCCTCTCTTCGGAAGAAACGCCGTAGGGCGCGAGCACGCTCGTCGTAGTTTCAGCACCCAGCGCTTCTGATGACGGTATTCCAACTGGTGTGAGCCCGTACGTTGTCTTCTCTGCACCCACGGCCTCGGCGCTAGAAACGCCGGACGGTGACAGTGCCCCCCCTACATTCGGTGCCCCCAAAACCTCTGCGCTAGCAATACCTGATGCGCTAACCCCATACGTCAGCGAAGCCTTAGACCATCCCTCTCCGCTCGGTATGCCAGGCAACGTGAGCACAACCGTCATAATGAAGGCGCCTAGCGCCTCTGATGTTGGGATAGATCCAGTCAGTGACGCCGTAGTCGACGGCAGACGTAGAAGCTCGGGATCGAACCAACCGGTAGCCGAAGGCGTGGCGACGCCTACCGCACCGCCCCACCACCCCGCAGGGACGGCCAGCGCACCCCATTGGCCGACCCATGCGTGGCTCATGTCCCACCCTCTCCGGGGAAGCGGTTACTCGTTGTCGGACTCGTACTCGCGCCAGGTTCCTACAGGGCCCCAAAGAGGCGTGGTCCCTGTTGGGCTGATGACCGCCAACGCGACTCCCCCACCAGGTGCAATCTCGATCTTGCCGCGAATGTCTCGGTCAACGAGCTGCGTCTGCCCTAGCAGGGTGTTGGCGATGTCTTCCCACGCGAGCGGATACCACCAACCTGCCGTCACGCCGACCAGCGTTTGAGCGGAAGCCACGATCAGCCTCGAGGTGTTTCCACTGGACGTCGACCTGTTCGTGATCACGATATTGGCAGCCGAGGCTGACGGAACCGTAGCCGGCATATTCGCCGGTGGCAGGACAGCACAGAGCACGGTTGCGTTAGCGCCGCCCGTACCGCTCACCAGTATCATCCCCAGCTCGTCGATGTACGCGGACTTCGTATTCGCCGCTGGATTGACGATCAGCCACTGTGCGGCGGTTGTCGGGACCGCCTGCACTGGCGCGATCCCGGTAGCGCCAAGGGCAGACAACTGCATCCGCATTCCTGTACGCGTGCCTTCGTCGCCCTCTCCCTCCATGTACGCGATGGGAACGCTCCCCAACTGCGTATAGGCGGAAACCACGTTCCCCTGCTGCCGTCGTGCACGCCTACCTGCTACGCCTTCTGTGATCATTACCTTCCTCCTCTATCACCAAAGCCGCGTTGGCCGAATGTCAACGACGGAAACCGTGAGCTTGTGCGTCCCCCGAACGCTATGGACAGAATCCCATGGTCCTGATTCGCAAGCGAGGCCAGCTCCAAGCGCTGACGCTCGTTCCTCGACTCGGCCGGAAGCGGGTAGTCGAAAGACGCGTCACCTTGGTCTTGCTGGAAGCGGCCAACAGCGACTTTTGTGCGCGCGATCTCGTAATTCGGGACATTGGTGTTACTAAGCGAGGGAACGTCAGGGCTCTGTCTATTGAGCCCAGTCATATCCTCACTGAGTCCCGGGCTGACGAACAGATCTCCGTACTGATCCGTAACTAGCGTGTTCACCGTGTTAGCGGCCGTGGTCTGAAACTGACCAGCGACGAGAACGGGGTTACCCGCTACCGCAGCACCGTCCGCCGCCGCGCCGACGACGTTCGGGCGGCCGCTCGTATCCCCCAGCATCCCGCGCAGCGCCGTCCCGTCCGTGAGACCCGCCATCAGCGCGTTGGTCGGGAGCGCTCCGGCAGCGATGGTACCTAGTGCAAGCTGCACAAGGTCTTTGCCCGCCGTGGACGCGCGCATCGAGACCAGGGACGACCCGCTCGTGTACGCCGAGCATCGAATGCGGGCGAACCCAACACCGGGCAACAGGAGGATAGACAGGAACCCGGCCCCGCTGCTCGCCGCGTAGGCGACACCGTTCGGAAACGGCGTGCCGACGATGCTGAACGTCTTCGCCGCGTTCCACGTCGTTCCGTCTGCACTGACCTCCGCGATCAATGTGCCAGTGAACGTCGAGTTGGTGATCTCCAGCGCAACGCTGTTCTGACCCGATGTCGCAACCTGCACCGCCGCGTTCAACGCGGCGAGAGACGCAGAGTTGGTCGTATCAGTTACGACGTTTGTCGTGACATATGGATTACTCGAGGTGACGACCTTGACAGTCGCAGTGCCCGTCCACGCCGCAGTAGCTCGAATACGGAACTGCGTCGTGCCTCCGACGTTACCCGTGCCTTTGAAATTCTGAGTCCAGGCGCTCTGGTAGGTACCCTGCTGGATCGGCAGGACCGTGTACGTGGTCCCACCGTCCATCGACGACTCGGCTTGCAGGGTGCCTGTCCAAGTTCCGGTCACCTGAACAGTGACTGTCTCTTGCGATGCAAGAGTGAACGTCGCAGCAGAGCCAGCCGTAGGCGTACCGGTGAAAAACGTCTGTCCGTTGGCGACGGTTGTGGAAGTTGTGTTGGTGTCCTGCGCAGTGATGTTTTGCGTGGCAGGACTCGAGTCGGTGTACGGCTGCGAGTTCGGTGAGAGAGCCACCACGAGCGCGGGTTGAGTCGCGACTGGGGCCGTGCTGGCAGGAGCTACCCCTACGATCCCGTTGGTTCCGTCTGTGATCTCCCCGATCACGCGACCGGAAGTGTCGGTCAGGATCGTCCGAACATCCGTGCCGTCATACCCTGCGGCAAGAACCGGGTTACCAACCGGTACGGCTCCGGCGGCGGCTGGGCCGACAACATTCACGCGCCCGGACGAGTCCGTCGACAGCGCTCGAATGTCCGTCCCGTCATTCCCCCCAACTTGCAGCGCCGAGGGGGGAATCGCGGCCCCCGGCGCTCCTACGGTGTTCGCGAGGAACGGAGGGGCGACGGTCGAGCCCTCTATCGTGTAGACGACCGGACCGCCGCTCGTGTACGAGGTCATATTCGCGCGCAGAAGACCCACGCCAGAGTTGACGGCGATCCCGTAGAACAGGATCACCGTTGCGCCGGACCACGTAACCACTCCGGAGACCGGCAGCCCGCTTGGAATCAGTTGCAGCTTGACCGTCTGCCACGTGGTCCCACCGTCCCTCGACTCCTGCATCGTGATCGTTGCGACCGCCGTGACCGCCTCGAAGACGACCGAAAACGACGACATCCCCGCCGTGGACATCGCTGGCCCCGCCGTGACCGAGGACAGCGTCCCCGATAGGGACGTGTTGGGCTGGGGGGCGGAGTTCGGTGAGAGCGTCGTGACGAGCGCGGGTTGAGCCACCGCACCCGCCGTGTTGGCCGGCGCTACGCCAACGTTTCCGTTGAGCCCATCCGTGACTTCTACAACCGCGCCGCGAAAAAAGTTGCTCGTGACGAGATCCCAGCTCTGACCGTTGTAGATCAGTGTTGAATTTGCTGGGAGCGTTGCAGACGGAGTGACGTCCGCAACATTCGTCCCGTCGTTGTGTTGCACTTGAACGGTGCAACCAAGCGACGCGCTTGTATTCGTAATCGACAGCCCCACGACCGAACGCGAGTAGGTCGCGGCGGGAGAACCGACGACTGTCGTCGTTCCGGGCGTAGCTGCGATGAGCGTATTTTGCGGGGGAACGCTAGGCGTGACCGTACTACTGAGAAGGTCTACCCAGTCGGCTTGCACATGCAGTGCTGCCTGACCGCCAGAGACGATCTGGAGTACGCTCGAGGTGTTGTCGAGTAAGATCATAGGCGGTCACTAAGCCTGGCACGCCGCCAGCGACGCGCCACGCTTCTACAACTCGTAGATTCCAGTCGGCGTGAGCGGAGCGTAGATAGAACCGATGTTGAACGCGATGTTACCGCCGGACGGGGTAACGGGTAGACCCGCTCCAAATGCGATGACGTCTGCCGTCTGAAGGTCAGGGATGTCGTGTCCGGTTGACGTCACGGTGAGGGAGTCTGCGCCCTGTGCAGCAGCGGCGTTGAGCGTGGCAGAGAACCCGTTGGAGAACCAGAGCACAGGCGCGGAGCCTGTCGACCCGTCCCAGAGCTGAGCTCGAAGCGGCTGTACCTTCATGGACGTCGATGAAAGCGGCGTATCCCCGACCGTGATGACGCGGATCTTCCCATCCTGCCAGCCGATGATCTGGTTGGTGGCGTCTGAGCCGCCAGCTGCGTCGTAGAAGACAACCGCCTGCGCAGGGTTGCCAGAAGGAACTGTGGGCCAGGTGATGGGCGTGGTTGCGTTTGCGACGCCCTTGGAGCTCGTCGTACCCGCAAGAGTCTGATCTGTGCCGACACGGTTGCCGAGAATACCGGAAACGAACTGTGCCTGCGTCAGGTCGATGCAGTACCCACCAGAGGTGTACGCAGCTGACCCAGCGATGGTCTGACCCTCGAGGGTCGTCATGGAGAACGTGGAGCCGCTCGGGCTCGTCACAAGCCCAGTCTGGTTCGTTGACAGGTTACCCAGCACGCCGGTTACCACAACGACGTCGCCAGTAGAGAACCCGTGTGCCACTGTCGTGGTGTACACCGCTGGGCTCGCGTTGGAGACCGTTGAGATGACCTTCACGTAGGTGCCAGTAGCGCTCATGTCGAGCAAGAGCGCCTTCTGCGTATCACCTGTCCACGAGATAGCCTTCGTATTGAAAGCGTTGCGCCCAGTATCGAACAACCTAGCGGACATGCCGCAGGCCCGAAACTCACGCTCCCTACGCACGAACGACTTCTTGCGCGCCCTGGACTCCTCGAAGTCGTTGAGCTCAGCGAGAACGCGGCGTGAGATGTAGATCCGCGGCATGCCTGCGTCGACAAGGCGCTGCTTCGCGATACCGAAAAGCTGATTGCTCATACGCGCACCGTGCTTCCTTCGAAATGAAGCCCAACCATGGCCTCGAGAGCTTTGACCCTCTCTTCTTCACTCTGGCTGACTTCAACCAACTGCGCCTTACCTTGACGTAGAAGATCTTTTGCCAGCGTGTCTGCATGCCCCTGCAGAATAGCGAACGCCTCGGCAGCAGAAACAGGGCCGGTAGTCATCGGAACGAAGCGAACGCTTTCGCCCTTGGCGTCTTCTACGACGCACGCAAAGTCGACGCCCTGGTCAGTGACCCTCACCGAACGAACCGTTAACGTCAGAGGGAGCTGGTGCATGCGCTTAGCCTATCAGGTTGCGGCAGCGTCTGGGAACGCCGAACGTGGCTTAGGGGTTGGGGATGTAGTACACGAGAGAGACCACGGAAAAGGTGCCGCCGGAGATGATGCGAGACTGACTTAGATCGAGGTCCTCACCAATGTCACCGTCTAGGATAGCTGTAACCCCGTCTTCGGCAAATGCCCGAAACCATGTAGGCATGCCGCTTGCGAGGATGGCCCCAGCTGGGATTGTAGTCACCTGAGCTACACCATTTACCGGAGGCGCGAATGCGGAAGTGGCGAAACGCAACTCCACGAACAGCACTTGAGAGGTTACGGCAACCTCCGGTGCAGGCGGCCGTGGGGCTCCGTACACGCGCAGATACCCGCCATTCATACTGGCCGTCGTGGCCATAACCTCGACGTTGCGCGTGTTGGTGCTGACGGCCAGCATGAAGAACAGTATGCATCCAACACGTAGCTAAAAGAAGGGGGCCCGGCCCTCGCGGGCCCACCTCTTCTACTTTACGAGCTCGTGCTCAACGTCCTCGAGTGCGCCGGCGAGCTTGTTCCTGTCATCCACTGAGAGCTTGCTCATCGCAATGCCTAGTAGCGTACAGGCCCGTCGCAAGCCCAACACACGACCTTCAACCACGCCAGCTTTGCGCCCCTCCTCACGTGCGTCCTTCACCATCTGCTCGACAAACTCCCGCAGAGGGGCGAAGGCGTCCGGCTTGGCTGCTGCAGCCCCGTTGAGGGCCTTGTCCTGCACTACAGGACGTACTCCAATAACCGGTTGTTCCGCCTTAGAGGGTTCCGCCGCCATGTTCTACTCCTCTTTCTTTGTTACAAGGTCTATCCAATCAGCTAATCCGTTGATTGCATCCAAACTTGCGGAAATAAATTGGGGCAGTAGTCGACTGCAACGCGCCGAAGCTTCCGAGCGAAACGCTGTATTTCTAGGTCGGCGGCGTTGTTCGCCCGTTCACGTACCAGCTTCGCGATGGCTGCTGGGTTCGTGGTCCAGATGAAGCTGGTCTCGGCCTGGTGCGGCAGGAAGCTCGAGGCGGCCTCGTAGATGCGCTTCTTGTCGATGCTGGTGGGTGGCTTGCCATACCGTAACTCAAACTCCTTCACCTCGAGCTCCACGGCCTTGAGGTAGTTGTCGTACGCCAACTGCATGGACTGCTCGAAGTGCTGGCGTACGCCAGAGGCAGCGGCAGCATCCCAGAAGGCGTCAGAGCCGAGATAACGCGGTGGGCAGATAAAGAACCCGTAGTGGTGCGTGAAGCGCGTGGATTCCTGCGACGGAGCTCCCTCCTCATCACGGTCGGCGCCCACATAGTTTCTGATGAGCTCGTGGCTAACCCGGCGGGAGATGCCGGCGAAGAAGAAGCTGAGCTTGGCGTGGTAGAGGATGCTGGCGTGCGGGATGTCGCCCTGCTGCGTGTTTTTGATGTACTCGCTGTTGGACTTCTTGCCGGCCTTCTTCCCGAAGGAGTCGTAACACTTCCTGCCGGCGAGCTCGACGAGGAGCTCGTTGTCGGTGAGCGGCCGCTTCTGCACGACCATGGAGTCGTTCGCATTCGCCGTGGCCTCCTCGAGGTCGTGCGGGAAGAGCGAACGCCAGCTCTGATCCTCGGGGTCGTCCGGCAGACACTCTGGCCGGTGGACGCGAACCCAGTCCATCATGGCCTCGATGCCGATAGGCAATAGCTTCATCGCGGCGATGAGCTCGATGGTGGGGTCGCCTGTGAGAATGGTGACGTCTTTGCGCATGAGAAAGCCTCCTCGCACTAGAGAGTGCGCAGGTCTTATTCCCAACCTACGACGAAAGTTTCTAGTGGCCGCCGGTGCCGTTCAAGCGCGGCGGCGGGTCCGTATCACCAGGCAGGCTAATATTCCACTTCTTCTTGAGGACAGCGGAGATACCACGGTACCCGCCTGAAGAAAACCAACCAAGAGAGAAACCGTAGAGAATCCTGGAGAGCGTCGTTACGGATGCTACAGCTGGATAGGGGTACATGCTCATCGGCACGAACGAGCAGAACAGCGTACCCATAGCCGCCGGGATGGTCGGCAGTACGAACTCTTCCCAGACACGCTGAGCGGTCGTCAGCGGCGTCGTAGAAGAAAGGACTGGCCAGACAGCCTCTGCCAATCTCCGCAGGAGCAGCGTCATCACGGCCAAAACGATGATGAGGCACAGCGTTGGAACGGTTAGAATCTGGTCCAGCGAGTTCAGCGGCATAGCCTGGAAGGTTACCACGTGACGCTAGAAGAAACGAAGGAGCCTAGCGACCTACATCCAGGCAAGTTTTTGCACATTTCGGGGATAAGAGTAGTGGAGGAACCCATCATGAAAAGAGCACTCTCGCTGTATTCGTCGCTTGTCGCACTTCTTCTTCTTCTGCCCAACTGCACGGCCGAACTGCCGCCTGTGGCTGAGGGCAGGGACGACGTCGTCGTGCCGCCGTATGCCCCGCTTCCACCATTACCGCCTGAGCAGGCATTGAATGGAAACACCCCACCAGTAGGGCAGGCATGTGTCTACTGGGGGAACCCGCTAACAAGTGTGGTCAATGTGCAGAGCTACACTGGTGGGCTTATTCAGATCAAAACGGCCACGGCATCAGGGGCGGTCACCGGTCAGAGCATTACTGTAAACGGCGTACAAGGTGTACCTGCAGCGAACGGTCGATACGTTGTCACAGTACTAGACCCCACCGACTTTGTTCTTGCCGAAACGCCTACGTGGCCCCCTACCGCAGCGCCTAACGGACCTGGGCCGGCTTTCTCAGGAAGCTATGTTGCCGGGACAGGTACGGTGAATCAGGTCGACGCGTGTGACTACGCAGTAGGTTTGAACGCGGCCGATTGTGGATGCAATGGAGTGTCTGGCGGCACGGTAGGCTGCGCGGCTCCAGCGCCATCTTGTCAGGGGCTAGACCTCGGCGGATGCTGCAAGATCCCATTTGGCGGAGAGACGACGGAGGCATGCTTTCCGAGCACTGCGGCAAGTGGGCAGCTCACGCTCGACCAAGACCAGTCGAACTGCGAAGGCGCTTGGGGTGGCACATGGACTACGACCGTTCCGTAGTCTTAGGTAATCGAGCGTAGGGGCAGGCAACCCCGGCGCTCTTTTTCCTAGCTACTCATGGCGTCAGAAGCAGCGCCATGTTCTCCATCATCGCAGACGTACTCGTATAGGACAGCGGCGTGGGCACGCCAAGACTAGAGATGCCGGTGTGCACCCCGAAGATGAAGAAGTTGCTTAGGTTGCCTGGCACACCGGTACTCGGCAATGCGCCAGAACTCTGGAACTGCACCTTGATCGATGCAAGCGCGCCCAAGTTACCTAGCGCAACGTTATCGCGTATGGTCATGTGAGGGGATGCGCCAGCCTGAGTAGACGCAAAGAACGCCTGCGCGTTATTGGCGTTGTTCTCCAACATGTAGTTGTCCGTAAAGGTCACTACGCCGTTAGTCCAGGTGTGCGGAATGAAGTACAGCCCATACAGGCCATTGATGGCCATGCTGTTCCCCTCAAGCTGTACAGACGTCAGCTCATCGGGGTTCAGCAGGATGCCGTAGTTGAAATTCTCGCTGAACTCGCTGTCGGTAATCCGAAAGTTGGCGAGCGGCGTGTTGTTCCCGCCCTGGCTGCCGACATCTTGTCCGTACATCGCAAAGCCGTTCCAGACGCCAGATACCTTCGCTTGGTCAATCCAGTACCGCCACGAGAACGTTCCGGTTGCTGGATTGACCATAACGATACCGTCGTCATAGTTCGACCCGGAGTAGGTGAAGTTCTCCAAGATCAAACCGGAGAGCAGCAATGCCTGCGTAACAGACACCGGGCTGGGCTCAAGTAGAACGAACGCAGCCAGGCCGCGGTTACTGTAGTTCGTGAATGTCCCAGTACCAGCAGAGGCGCCGTGCAGTGAAAGCCCCTTGAAGCTACCTGACGTTGCATTGGGCGTCACTCGTACGCGCGCGTTGGGCAACGTGCCCGTAGAGGACTGGTACCCTGACAAGAACACGCCGTCGATGTCTACCCTACCGCCTAAATAGAACCAGATGTCACCGGAGCTCGATCCTGCAACGAAGTTCTGGAACTGCACGTTACGCATCGCAAGCACAGTCGTCCCGTTCAAAGGCGAAAGGACGGACTGCCCACCCGGCGCGAAGATGAACTGATGCCAGTCCTGCACAGAGTGCGAGACACCGTCAATGATGTACTGGTCTTCGCTGCTCGGTCCGCCACCATACGGCTGGCTGTTCGCGTTGAATATAACGTCGGCGACGGTGATGGTCTGCGCGGCAATGAGTAACTGCGAGATGATGCTGCCGGCGCCTGAGCAGGCATTAGCAGTCCAGATACCACCCCTGATAACAACCGCGCCCACGACGGCCTTGTGACTGGTACTGTTATCGCCGGTGCCAATGGGATGAATCCTAGCCAGTACACCGTTCGTAGAGGACGTATTGTTCCCAGACGGATAGCAGTCTTCCCACGTGACATCCGTGATGTTCAGCAGGAGGTTAGTACCAGCCGGATTGACGTAAAGGACGCCAGTGTTCGTAGTCAGGTGCGAGCTCGTCGTCGCCGTACCACCCAACGTGTAGTAGCAGTCTCTGAAGAGAACCCCTTCTACGGTGGTTGCTAGCGTTGCGCCAAAGGCCGTGATCTGAACAGGCCCAGTCTCATCCGCACAGAGCCACGTGCATCCATAGAACTGGTACCCAGCGTGCGTGACGCCATCGTTGACTGTAATCAGAACGCTGTAGGTACTCGTCGGGGAGTTAGCCACAGACGGCTGGAAGTAACAGTCTCTGCAGAGAAGGGTCTGACCGTAGGTCGAAACACCGTTGACGAGCTGCAGCGGAATGCCGTACAGGCCCACATCCTCTAGGAACGCAGTAGCACCAGTAACAACCACCGCGCAGCCAGCACCTGTTGCGTACACGATGCTCAGGTGTTTCAGGATCAGCCCAAACGTCGTTGTGAAGACGGGGCTGGACGCAGTTACGTGTGTCTGAATGACCGTCTGCCCGGAGGAGTGCCCCTCTAGAACGACCTCGCCAGCGAACGTGTGCGATGAGCTCACCGTAAAGGTACCGAGCTTCATCTGGATGTGCAGATTCGTCACGCCGGCTGCCGCAGCGTAGGCCAGCGCTGCTTCCAAAGAGGCAGCACCGCTGAAGTCACCGAACGAGTTCGTACCGTCACCCACGGTGCAGCACCAGCGACCATTCACGTAACGCAGAATGGAGGGCGGCGTCGCATTACCAAACGCAGCGTCCGTGACCACCTTTTCAAAAAGACGCGGGTACTGATCGCCGCTGACCGTTGTCGAACTTGTAAGCGGCCAGAACGCATTCATCCCGGCACCGAGCCCAGAGACAATGTTCGCATCCTGTAGCGGCAACGTGCCCAAGCTAGAGTAGGCAACACCAACATCGCCGCGTATGCGCCCAGTCAGACCAGCGCCAACAGCGCTAGACGTAGGGTCATCCCAGATATCGAAGATGTCTCTGTTGACCGTCTGCCCACGCGTGACGAAGTAGAAATGCCGAACTGTCGCGCCAGAGTCTGTCGGGTCGCAGCTGAACGTCATCGTGCCAGTGGCTGCGAGACGGCTGTAAGGCGTGGAGTAGGTATAGGCCTCGAGCGCAGTAACGGGGCTGCCCAGCACGCCTGGTGCAGAGATCTGCGCCACGAAATCTACGACACTGCCGTCGACGCTATCTTGGTTTCGCAGGAAGGGGAGCGTGAGCGCGTCAATCGGAATCGAGGCAAGGTTCGTTCTCTGGCAGTAGTAGATGTGCCAGGTGACGCCAACCGGAATGCCGACATTCAGTGTGAGCGTGACGTTGCCGGTCGCGAAGCCACCACCTAGCGTGCCCCCAGAAGCAATCGCCGAGACAACCACCCTGGTACCACTGACCTCAATCTCGCGCTCGGTTGAGTCAACGACGTGGAAGAGGTCCTGCAAAGCGTACCCGCCGCTGCCGAGCCAAATGTTGTTACTGCCTGTAATAGTGACGCTCGTCAGCGGAGAGCCCGATACAGTACTGTCGCTCGAGCGGATGATCTGAACGAGATCTGTGCGCAGGATGTCGTCGAGGTAATCCGTGTTCGTTGCCAACGCCTGCGCCGGACGGTTGGCATCATTAGCCGTCGCATCCTCACCGAATGTAATGAAGTAGGAACCAGCATTCGGCCCTGCACCTTGCTGACCGGAAGCAGGCGCAGGCGTACCGGAGATGGCGTTGTTCACATAGTCGTAACCTGCAGGGAGGCCACCAAAGTATGATGGAACGCTGAGCCTGTGAAAGAGTGCCATGTGTACCTCGTGTGCCTAGAACAAAACGGTCCACGCGACTTCCAACGAGAAGGCGTTTGTCTTGGAGATGGTAGGGAATGTGTCGTACGCCACGCCGGTGTTGTTGTACACATTCGGATTCGCGGCGTACGTGAAAAGCATGATCTCGCTCAGCGGCACCACAAGGAATGGTGAGTAACTGATGTCCGTGTCAGCGAAGAGGTGGTTGAAGGTTACCTGCGTTGCCGTAAGATGCATAGCAGGGGCCTGAACTTGTCCGAGCCACAAGTCGCTGAACGCCCCGGGGTATGGGAGCGACCCACCGGAGATACGAACAGGGCGCTCGAGCTTTGTAACCGTCGGGTCAGTATTCGTCTGCGCGTTCGTACCCGGGTAGGCTGTAACCAGCGGCACCGCGTTTGCAACGGTCAGCGCGATCTGCTGGTTGCCGCCGATCCCAACGCCCATGTACGCGATGCGGTTGTTATTCTCCGGTGTAGGCCCCACGAAGGATATGTAGTCGAGTAGCGAGGCCAAGTACTCCCGCCCGAGATTCAGCCAGATATTATGGTTCTCGTAGCGCCCGATGATCTTGCCGCGCTCGCGCATGACCATACGGACGTTATTCTTCGTCTCGACCGTCGCCTTGAGGCCCCAGCTGCCGCCAGCCCTCTTCTTGTTGCTGGTACCCACATTGCTGCGTCGAATCATGTCGCGCCCTCTATCTTGGTGAGCTCGTCGAAGAAGGCTAGCACGACGCTCGAGATCTTGGTGAGCTTCTTGCCGGAGGTCACGAGAGCCTTGAAGCGCTCGATGGGAACCGTCTTGATAGGCCCGAGGTACTTGGCCGTATCATAGTTCGAAAGGTAGAGCTTCTTTGCTTCTTCGACGCTGTTCACACCTAGGATACACTTGTCCTCGTCATAGCTGCCGTCGTCCTTTTTCTGCTGCACGACGTAGACATTCGGGGCCTTCTTATCGTCGCCAACGAACACGTCAACGCCGTCGCCGTCTGCCCCCTCCGAACCGACTACGTATCCGTAGGGGTTCTTCATCGTAGTAGACCAGGGCTTGCCTGTGGCACTGACGCCGCTTCTTGTGTCGCCTTTGAATTGCTCAATGGCGATATTGAGCCCTTGGTACGTCAGATGCCCTTTGAGTTTGTGTGTCTTCATAACGCCTTGAATGCGCAATAAGTTCCAGCTGCGACGTCCGTGTCGAAGAACCAGGGAATCGACTGCCCAGTTTCTACAAGAGCGCTATCCCATGCGACGGTAATGGGGCCACCGCTCGCAGGCAGAATCGCAACCGTCAGAATATCGCTGGCGACGACGGCGACGGAGATGGTGGCCATAAGCGTGATCCCAGAAGCGCCGCAGGTGAACGCCGTCGAGGATTGTAACGTCCCGTTCTTGTAGAGGTTTAGCAGGTAGTTTGCCGGCGATCCTGGGCTCCCGCAGACGAGCTCCAACGAGATGGAGTTGATCGTTCCGTTGTTCGGTATTGTATAGGGCCCGCCAATAGGTAGCCCTGACGGACCAGCAGGAATCGAGATCGTCGGCCCGGTGAAGAACGAAGCCTGGTCTGCCGTGTAGAGCGGCTTGTCGAAGGCGAAAAGCGAATCGAAAGTCGGCAGCGTCGGTACCGAAAACGTCGTGCAAAGCGTTCCCTGGATGAAGTCCTCTGGGCACAAGTAGTTCTTGTCGAAGCCCCAGATGATGGGGTAGTTCGGATTGGGGAACGTCGGCAGGTTGGTGGGGTCCTGGTTGTGGTCAAACTGACTGCGCCACCCACCATTTGGGCTAGGCTGGTCGAACATCGTCGCCACGCCCCAGGTGCCAGGGAAGCACGTATCGTCGTAAAGCGATAAGGTGCCAGAAAGCCCGATCTCGTCGCTGACCGAAACCGTCGCGCTCGCTACATCTGCGCTGACCACGAAGAGCGGGTACGTGTAGGTCGGCTTGATACGCAAGATGAACTGCTGAACGAAGGTGAGAGCCGGTAAGCTGAAGGCCGCGCTGTCCACTTGCACAAGGAACTTGAAGAACTTCTCCACCTCGAAAAAGTCACCCTGTTCGAGGTAGCCCTGAAACCAGGTCGGGTTGTTGACGTAGTCCTCCACAGTGGCCCCCGTGACAAGCGGAGCGAACTGCTGAACCGTATCACCGACAGCGTAAGGCAAGTTGGTCGCAGGATTGGTCTCGAGGGCGAGCGAAACTGGGTAAGAGTACGATCGAACAACCGCAGTATTCGCAGCGTCCTGCACCAAGATGAGCCCAGTCGAAACACTGAAATCGCTGCGAATCTCAACGATGATACCGGTCTCATCAGCGAAGGGCAGACCAATGAGAATCTGCGTGCCTACACGTAGATTGAACATCGTCGGTCCGTTCCAGTACGCGTACCAGAGCCCGGTTACCGTTGAGAGGTAGTCAACGCTACTTGGCAGCTGTGCAAGATCGTCTAACGTGAAATCCGCAGGTATGCCAAAGTTCGCCTCGATGCGCGGACGGTTGTCGAGATAGGACGTCTCTGCCCACAACGAGTTCGGCGGCGGCTGCCCTTCCCAGACATCCGGTCCGCCTGCGCTTGCTGGTACCGGGGTCACGAAGCTGAAGACAGGCTGACCACGGAAGGTCGTAAGGAAGTAGTCGACGTTCTGTCGAAGGACCTGTGTATCGTCCGTGTTGATGATGTACTGCTGCAGGTAGGGGACGCTCACGATGAGCGGCTCGAGCTGGATGTACTTCCGCCTGAGTACACTATAGAGATACACCGAGTACAGGTTGGGCTGCGACAAGTACGCCCCAACCGGTGTGGCGTCTACGGGCAGGCTACCGGTGAGGGTCTCGTTCGCCCCAAGCACCGAGCTGGTCACCAGGGTGATCTGATTCGAGACGCGATTCAGAACCTCGAAGGTGACAATGTCACTCTGCTCACAAAGGCCGCTCCAGAAGTCGAGGTCCTCCGACGTCGCGGTACCAGAAATAGTCCAGTTAGCGTCTACAGGAGCAGGCAGCGTATCTAGGAGTGTTACTCGTTGGAAAGGCCATTCATCTGAGGCTACGTCAACAACACCCGAGATACGGTACGCAACGCCGTCGATGCACAAGAAGTCATTCATCGCGATGTCGAGATACTGCGCACTACGGTCAAGTAGGTAGGTCTGCAAACCTACCGCCGCGCCAGCGGTCCCAGTAGGAGATCCGTTCGCCTGCCCCGCAGTGAAGATGGGAACAGTGGAGGTTCCCATAACCATGAATGGGAATGGCGCGTCGATGCGAATACGCGTGATGGTACCCGCGTGATTCGGGATGGCTTCCACAACGAAGCCGTGGTTGATTTGTGACAGCGCCGCTTGGAGTACCGCCTGAATCTGCGCCGGGAGGTACGTGCCAGGTAGCGTAAAGCTGACAATGACCGGACTGGACTGTAAAGAGACCTGCAGATCGAGGTGCGTTCCGTAGATGCCTGTGATTCCGCTGTCAGCGATATTGCTTGACTCCACACCGCCGTAGACCGCTGAGACAGTCGAGAGCGCGACGAGCGCCGGGTTTTCTTGCATAAGAAAGTCATAGTGCATCCAACGACGCTGGAAGGTGCGTTGGATATCGCGCAGACTCTTTGAGTAATCAACCTGCCAGAGGTTCAAGAGCTCGGCGCCTGCAACCTGCGCCAGGCCCTGCCAGAGGACAGCAACGCGGTCCGTCCCTTCAACAAGATTCCAGAAGTCCGAGAGGTAGTTCCAGAGGAAGGTGAGGTCTGGCACACAACCACGCGCAATGTCGTTCTCTACGACATTCGCGATGACCTCCGCTGGAAGTGAGAAGAGCGCTCCGTTGTAAACCACGAGGCTGAACTTGAAGATGCCGAGGACGTCCGGATAGAACGTTGGGTTCTCGCTCGTCGACGTGTTCAGACCGTTCTGGAGCATGTACGTGAAGGTCGTCGGTGCCGACAAACTGTCAGGTAACTCGAATGGCGTAACCACAACAAAGAAACCGTGGCCGTCAGAGCCCGTACCGGTGACCGTGTATGAAACGCCGTCCACAACCACGACATTGCCTATCGGTATGGGGGACAGCGCATTGATGTTTTGCAATGTCACTGAGTAGAGCTTGTCAGTGAACCCTGTAGGAGGACTGCCAGGGTAAGTCAGACCGTCGACGCAATTGACAATGTACTGACTTCCAGGCGGCGCATCGATAAGCTGCCACTTGTATGTGAGCGCACCACCTTGCGGGTCAAAGCTTGCTGACCCACTCAACTGCAGGATGGAGCAGATGAGCAACGAAGAATCATTGCCAGCACTGGCTACCGGTGGGATGGTGGGAATGAGCAGCGAGGAAGAGAGGCAGATCTCGTTGAGGCTAACCCACGTCGGTGCCCCAGGAGTACCGCGCACTGAGACCAGCGTCTCGTCTGGCGGGTTCACTGCTGCGCTCGAGGACGGGATCACAGGCATGATGTAACGAAGCTGGTGGCCAATACTCGGCAACTCGGATGCCAGCGTGACGTAGATGTAAACCACGCCTGTTGTGAAACTCAACGCAACACGAACAGTCCAGTACTCGTTCTCACTGACGAAGAACTGGCTACCTGGGAGCTCTTGTACAGGTGTGTCGAGAACGAGGTTATTGCTGCCGTCGAAGTGAACCGAGCCCGTATACGCGATGCCTACCTTAGAGAAGAAGAGCCCAACGCAGCCAGCGGATGCGGAGAAGGTCCCGAAGTACGAATGCTCATTGACGAGGTCGGAGAAGTTGTTTGGGAGGTTGTTCCAGAGCGCGGTGAACTGGAACGTAAATTCCGCAGTGACATCGACGTCGATAATGACAGCAGCGTCTCCTACTGGGTACACCCCACCAGAGGCTATTTCCTGATCAAAGTTCGGACTCGGCCCTACAAAGAACTGCAGGCCGTTGCCGATTGTACTGACCTGCGTGTACGAGATAAGCGACTCGCAGAGCGCAACACAGTAGATATCGAACGGCGGCTCTGAGGGCAGGCCAGAAGACGTGATGGGGCCTAGTATCTGCTGGAACCCCAGCCCGCCGCTGAGCAGGCCTATGGAGGAGGTAAGCGGCATCGGACTATATGTACTCGTCCACTATCCAACAGCTTGGCAGCCCAGCGTTACCTGCTTGTGCAGAGGCCGAGTTACCAGCCGAGACACCATTAGCGCCGTTTCCGTATGTAGAACCGAGCGCGCTGACACCACCTAAGCCGGGGGCGACCACGGCGCTTGTACCTAGGAGTACCAAGCCGGCGCCGCCGTGTTGTCCGGCAGTGTTGAACTCGCCATTCGTAGAGGTCCCACCTGCAGGACCGGCGACGGCCGCGACGGTAGACGTAACTGTGCCCGCCGCTGAACCGAGGCCGTGACCGGCTGTGTATGTCGTGGCACCAATCACGAACGTAGCGTTCCCACCGTTATTGCCGGCAGCACCTGACACAGGAGTCCCGCCTGCGCCGCAGGTGTAGGCGTAGCCAGTGCTACCGGCCACTGGAACCAGTGCCTCAAGGTACCCACCGCTACTTGCGCCAGGTGACGCTGCGCTCTGAGTGCCGCTAGTTGACGGCGTCCCACCACTCGCACCACCACCGCCCACGCCTCGGATTCGCACGAATCTTGTCTGCGGCTGTGTGGTAAATGTTCCAGAACTCGAGGTGAGCAATGTCGACTGCACAAGCGACCCGGTGACAGTAACCGAATAGCACCACCAAGTCGCCGAATTGGAATCGTATACCCAACTGGCGCTCATACCTGAACGGGCCAGCACAATGCTACCGCCCGTTACAATCTTGCTCACAGGGTCCTGTATGCTCACGCCCTCAGAGATCTGTGGTTCAAGCGTGTAGTTGTTCGTTGCGAACGCCCCGCCTACATCGACCACGGCGATGACATCGCCATCAACCACATCAGAATAGGTTGGCAAGAGATTGGTGACTGGCCCACCAGTCGTGTCTACCTCAGTCATAGTCTCTTGGACGAGCGTGTAGAAAGAAGTAATAGGGCCAACCGTGCTCTGAAACGCCGGACTCTTCGCAGTAGCAGGCGGAATCAGCCCCTCGATGTCAGCCTCGAGCTGCTCCAATGCACCAGCGGTGAGTCCTGGAATGACCTGAGCGCCCAGGTCGTGCGCCGTAGCGGCGGTTCCCTCTTGAGCGCGTGCTACAGGAACAGTGTCGCCAGTAGGACCTGCCGTCGCCAACATAATCTCGCCGTCCACGGTGAGACGGAAGTTGCCCTCGCTGACTAGCGCTCCGGGGTTGCTGATGGTGATGAACGTGTCCAAAGCGCCGCACGGCGCGGTGAGCACAATCAACGCATAGTTGTTAAACCGTTCCATGTTGCTCTCCTATGCTGACAGCATTATGCTCAGCGCATGAAGCTGATCGAAATGGACCCCGAGCTCGCCAGGAAGGCCATCGAAGGGTACACAGACGAGCTGGCGCCCGCGCAAAAAGCGCTCGCCGCCTTCTACAGGCAGTTCAAGTGCAAACAGTGCGGAGGCGCCTGCCAGAAGGAACACGTCAGAGGGCACGTCTTCGGTGACCAAGACACCCTGGTGCCTCGTTCTTGTCTTCGTTGCGTAGCTTGCCGCGCACTCTTCGATCCGCATTCTGGTCTGCTCCTAGAGCGAGGAACTACGTCGACACGTTCCGCACAACGTTGAGAACATCAGGAATGAACGCTGCCAGAACACCTGTGTTCAAAGAGTCACTCGACTGCTCAACTGTGATGGACCGGTCGAAGTTGTGGATGAGTGCCACCAAAGTAATCGGGTTCTGAACGGCCGTGGCGCCGTTGGAGAGCGCGATGTTATTGAGGCTAGAAACCTCTAGGCGCTCAGTCGGGTCGAGCCCCTCTATGTACGTATTGATGGCCGGGACCACAACGTTCGTATTCGACCCGCCATAGTAGGTCATATCGAATCGTACGTAGTAGGGCAGAAGATGCCGGCCTAGTGGGCTCGAGCAGACAACGCGTTCAGTGTCCGACGTGATGAAGTTCGATACGTTCTGCACGAGGCTGGACTGGTCGTAGTTCACCTGTATGTTCTGGCCGGACAGCTGCACAGCGTTGCTTGGGTCGTCGCTCACACCCACCGGCAAGATAGAGAGCGACATGATGAGCGCCGGCTCCTCTACCGAAGAGAAGGTCAGGTTCGGATTGGCTGTCGTGACGTAGTAGCCATCCGACTTGTAACCCGTGACCGTCATCTGCAAGCCTGCCCCGATACTGTACTGGCTCCCAGTGCCCTCAGAGACCAGTGTTACCTGGAAGTAATAGAGGCTAGCGATGCCCTGCTGCGTAGCCATCGTCGTGGATACAATGCGCTGAACGCCAGTGTGTGAGACGCTGAACTGTTCGTTGCTCTCACCCGTTGGGAAATTCGGGCTGACCACGAGCTCCTCGACGTTGCCGCCTGGGGCTACCTGCATAACTGTGTACGTCCCGGCATTCAGCGCTGTGTTGTAGACATCGTTGCCGCTCGTGAGTGGGAAGCCCAATTGAATGTTGGCACTATTCGCTGCCGCGCTGCCAAGGATTGCAAGAGAGACTGTGGGGTTGAAGACAATCTGGTTGGCGCCATTGAGTGCGCAGATGGTTTGTCCTGCCTGCTGGTTGATCTGTGTGATGACACCAGCTCGCGTCACAGCGCCCGTAGGGATGAAGGCGCTATCGGTGATGAAGGTAATGGTCTTGGTGATGCCGCCTGCTAACGAGATGAGGAGCACGGCGCCGTTCATACTCAGTACCGGGTCTGCCAGCACCGCAGTCCCGGTTACCGGCACGAAGTCGATGACGAGCTGGTCACCGGCCTGAATACCAGAGGCGAGGAAGTCTGAAGAAAGGGACTGGAAGACATTGGCCGCCAACGGTGCCCCTGTCGTACCGTCCAAGGGCTTAGCGCCGCTCGGCAAGGCGGGGATGGCCTGATAGCTGTTCGTAGGATCGGCGAAGAAGTTCAGCACCGAGCCATCGGGGTTGGTCAGCGTGAAAACAGTGTAAGAGGGCGGCGTGACTTGCTGCACCGACGGGAATGCATCGATCTGGAAGCTCGTCGGATCAATGAAGAAGATGGTGGCTGTGCCTAGCGCTCGTGAGCCCACCTGCACATGGATATCGTACTGCGGAACGAAATCCGTACGCGTAACCAGCGGGTCCCACAAGGCGTGGTTGAACGGAGAGTTCGGTACAGGCTGGCCATTGCCCAGCCAGAAGAACCCGAGCTGGTTCCCGTCGAGCGTCTGAGCGACGTCGAAGTCGGAGTCGAGGACAGGACGCAGCTCGGCCCAGCCACCCAGACCGTCTACAGTCTTCGAGGTGATGTCCCGCGTCGAGATGGGGTTCGAGGAGGTGGGGGTGAAACCGAAGAGGACGGCGCACGCCGAGCCGCCCGTGATGCGCGTGTCGGGGATGGCTGGAATGATTCCGCCAACGGTCGTGGTTCCGTTTAGCGCGGTAGCGATGAAGCTGAGGGCACCGCCGGTGGCCCCGGCACAAGCAGCATTGATCTGCGCGCTGATCTGGACCGATGTAAGCGGATTCGTTCCAGTAAAAGTGACAGAGAACGGCGCGTAGACCGGCGGTGACCCTAGCTGTATGGTCATTGAGAGACCGACAACGTTCAGCGGCCCAGGTTGTAGGCCGAAAACGATGCCCATAACGCCGTCCGTAACGTCCGTCTTAATGCCGTTGGCCGAGTTCGCGAAGCCGTTCGATTCCACATTGACCGGCTTGGCGTAGGGGATAGTCGTCCCGATAGGCTGACTCGAAGTATCGAGCAGCTCTATGCTATCGATGCGCAAGAAGGGTGGCACAAGCCCGCCCGTCACGTTCGGACGGTAGATGGCGTACGTGGCTCCACTCACCGTAGCCGCCAGAGGGCGGTCGAGCGTGAGCTGGTCGAAGAATGGAACATTGACGGACTCAACCGTGTACGTCCCTTTGATGAGATGGCCAGTACTGATAACCAGTACGTCGTTCTGCGACACGCCGTAGTTCTCGAAATCAGTGCCGCTGATGGTGCTGACGACCGCCGAACCCAGAACCGTCGTGAGGTCAGGGCCAGAGACACGCGTTTCTTTCGGAGCCAGTAGATCGATGTAGATCTGGTCGCTGACGGTCCAGCGGAAGTTACCGCCTACGACCACAGACAAGGCCGGTGCGATGGTAAGGACTGGTGAGGACCCCAGCGTCTGCGTCACGCCCGTTATGCGATAGCCACCGGCGTCTGGGGGGTCGAGAACCTGGATGGAGAGGTTGTTCGTGGGCGCGTTGGCGAGCGCCGTATATGTCGAATCGTTGAGCGCATAGTTCGTACCGAGAACTAGGTCATTGAGCCCGACCGACGTCGCACTGAGGATGGTGAGCGCCACCCCAGCAAGGACCGGCTGGTCGTCGAAGATGTCGGTAATGATGAGTTGCTGCGTGATGGTCGATGGGTCGAGAACGTAGACATCCGTACAACCACCGATATGAACAGTTCCATTCGGTATCTGCAGCGTCCCGTCGGGCTGGTTGGGGAAGAGGATACCGCCAGGGATTCCCGACAGGGTAAGAACATTCTGGCGCAGCGTGAAGCCGACGCCGATCGCGTCGACCTGGAAGACCTGCTCCGTCATATCGAGCGTGAGGGCGTCTACGACGGTCAGCACTTCGAGGTCCTGCACTGTGGGCAGCACACCAACAGGGAACATCCCGAAGGCAGTAAAGATGAACCCGGCTGGCGCCGGACCGGGAGGGCCTATGAGCGCAGTAAAATCCACACCTTGACCAGGGGCGATCTCTATGCGACGTGTAAGAGGAGCGCCGGAACCATCCGAGATCGACTCAACGTTCACGCCCGAACCCAAGACGGGCCCCAACCCGCCACCAGTAAGGACGTCCCGGTTCATCTCCGGGTCATTGAAGCCTCGGACATTGATCTGAGTGAGCTCGGAGAAGGCCGTTGTGAGCTGCGCAACGATGCCGCGCTGTGTAACTAGAGAGCGCTCAGTGAGCGACTGCTGCGTGGCATCGATGAACTGCACGGCCGTTTGTGACGGCGTACCATCACTGAACTTCGCCTTGTTCGTAATGCGGACGGCGCTGGAGACGTTGGCGATAGTAACGACTGAGTTGGGGATATCGTTGTACTGACTTCCCGCGGCCTCGGCGATGACGTTGATGTCGAAGTAGTAGAGCGTGCCTTCGACATTCAGGAGCATCTCAGTGACGCCGATACTCTGAATCTCCGTAGGGTAGAAGTGCAGCCCTTGATTGTCGGTGATGAAGTTGGCCGGGCTGATGGAAATGTTCTGCGGCTGGGCGAAGTAGATGCGGACGACGCCAGTGGCCTTATTGCCCTGGTCGAGGGTGGCGAAGAGATTGGCGCCGAGTGCCTGTGCCTCAGCCACCGTCAGAATCTGCGGGTTCTGGAAGGAGAGGCTGTTGGCGACGCGCGTGACCTCACGAACGATGGGGTTCCAGAGGATGACCGCAGCTTTGATGAAGAGGTCGGTGAACGCGTCCCCCTCACTCGTAGGCATGTCGGGGAACTGCTGATTCAGAGTCGTCTGGATGAAGAGCCCGATATCGACGGTGAAGGGATCTGTGCCAAGACGCTGAAGGATCGGCTGCACCACCCCTGTGTCGTAGGGCGAGCCAGGAGACAGATCGAGCGTCGGGTCGACGTTCGAGAGGCACTGGTCGATAAACGCCTGAAGGTCTACGAGGGCCATGTATGTATCCTACACCATTACGTTTGCCGTAGCGGACTGCCCGGCTTGAGAAGTAACTTGTACGGAAACAATGAGCGCTGTCTCGGTAGGGCTATAGGTCGCAGACAAGACAGTAGCCGACATGAGGCGCTCACTGCTAGCCAGCGTGGGGTTCTTCGACTGGATGGCAAGAAGCTGTCTCTGAGTTAGGCTCACCGCAAGCACAAAGTCGCTGACGATGTTTCCGCCCTCATCTGAATCGAAGGTGACCCCCACATTCTTCAAGCCGCTGCCACCTAGACGTGGAGCGAAGATGTCACGCCCTGGTGTGGTAAACAGGAGCTTCAGGAAGATCTGCAGTAGGCGAAGAATGCCGGAGACTTTGCTGGCCGGACTGCCGATCTGAAACTTGATGAGACTGCGCTTCGAGACGGTAAGGTTGTATGAGGTGACCGTGACTGAAGTCAGAAGCGTATAGGTCAGCTGCGAGGGAACCTGGGCCAAGAGCCTAGTCTTAGAGGTGATAACAACGCTTGGCGACGGCAGGTCATTGATAAGAACCTGGTCGACCGAAGAGAAGTCCTTGCCCACGAGCTGAAGCGTACGAGGCTGCATGCCCGGAACTTGCATCACGCTGCTCAGCGGGATGACCGACTGAGGGTAACAAACTTGGAAGTCGGTCGCCATGCGCTTGACCCAGCGTACCAGAGGCTAGAAAAAAGGGCAGCTCGGATTGCCCGAGCCGCCCCCAATTTCATCAACCCGCAAGCGCCGGCGCTTCCAGAGGGACGTCCTGCTCCCTCAGAATGATGACGCGGCTGCGGTCGTCGGACCAGCTAACGATGCTTACCTCCTTACACCAAGCATCGAGATAAGCTTGAAGCGAGTCGATAGCCTTCTCCGGGATGCTGTCATACGCATCCTCATACATGTCCGAGACGGCGTTCTCGACGATATGCTCGGCGTGTAGCTTCAGCTCATTCTTCTCACAAGCCCACGTGTACTCGGGGACCTCTACGCCGTTTTGCTCGCAGTAGTCGAGCAGAGCGTCCACATCGGAGAAGTAGCCATCGCCCATATCGCCGGTATGCCCTTCCCAGTAGATCGGCCCGTCGTACTCTTCAATGCGGAGCTTCTGCGCCTTCTCGAACAGTTTCTGCTCCTTGTCCGCCTCCATCTGCGCCAGGCATGCCTGACATCGAAGGCGGTAAGACTGCTCGATGAGCTCGCCACAAACGCACTCCTTCACACAGTGCGCCGCCGCTTCTTCTTGTTGATGCTGGCGGTCAGCCTCGTAGAGCTTCGGGTCTTTCCTCCTATGAATGAGGTACGACGCTCCGCACTTCGGACAGGCGTAGCCGATAGGTGTGTCTTCGCACCCTTTTACAACAAGCTCAAGCGGGTCCGGCAGCTCTCTTCCTCGACAGTTCATCATGTCTCCTCAGTGGTTACAGCGGCGTGAATATGGCCGTCAAAGCTGAAGAAGTCTGGAAGAGCCACGTCAACGACGTAGACCTTCGCACCGGGTGGCTTCTGGTATTCCTTGGGCGGCGCGTGGCTGTAATACACGCGGTCTGCTCCAGGTTCCACGATGGCATAGATACGATCAATCATCGGACGCTGAACTCTTTCTCGCCGAGGGCGCGAACTCGATAGGAGGTACGGTGTATGTGACAGCGCCCTAGCTTGCGTATTCCGTCGAGGTGCTTCTTAGAGCTGTACCCCATATTGCGTTCGAAGTCATAGCCGGGATACTGCTTGGCGTACTCCAACATGAGCCTGTCATGACTCACCTTTGCAATGATGCTCGCTGCCATGACAGCAGGGAACTTGCCATCAGCTTTTGGTATGCAACGTACGCGTGGCAGGTCAGGTAGGCGCATGCTGCCATCAAGGATGACTTCGGCATCTGGGAATTGGTGCAACATCTCTTTGATGGTCTGCGTGTGTGCAGCTCGTAGAACTACGCCAGCGCCCATCGAGTCAATGAGCTCGGGGCTCGACGCAGAGATGTACATCGGCAGCCCGTAGAGAGCTCCGTACACAACCTCACGCGACTCTCGTGTCATCTTCTTCGAGTCTCTGAGCCCTAGTGGTGCCGGCCAATCTTCTGGCACCGCGACGGCACAGGTCACAAGAGGTCCGGCTAAAGACCCATACCCAACCTCATCTGCGCCTATTATGAGCTTGCTCACACTGGGTCCATGCGCTCTAAGTCCCGCAGCGCTTCGCGTAGCGCCCTGAGAAGGTCTCCGTGCTTGAGACAGAAGATCGTACTTTTGTGTGTACAACCTCCTAGATGGAGCACATTGGCGAGCTCTGCGATCTGCTCAAGTTTATCGCGCCGCCTGGTAGAAACTAGTGCATAGCGCCCTACTGATCGGACGCCGGATCCGGATGGTACGTTTGGGCCAAGTACTAGAGCGTACTCGGCGTCTAATTGTGCACGCGGAATGCTAGCCGTCTGATGGAGCGTCTCTTTGCCCTGGTCTTCCATTTTTGCCTCAAGGAGAAGTGTTGACGTCACGCGAGCTATCCGGTTCCAAGAACTGCTCTGGTGGCGCGTTCATGATCTGGGTGACGGCCTGAGTCAGGTTGTTGAGCACATTCTGTATGGCGTCCAATTCATTAGGACGCGACTGTGTATCAGGCCCACTGATGGCGAGGATCTGCTGATTAGCGAGCTCCTCAAAGGTGACGGAGTTGAACGACTGGTTCGTTGTATTGCCCTGCACCGCCGCGTAGGCGTCGCTAAGCGCAACACGAATGTTCTGGTTCTGCTGCTGAAGAGACGGGCTATCCTGGCTGTTTCCGGGCATCAGTCTACCTGCTTCGGTGGTTGTGCTGCGATGTCACTGGCGTACGCCTTTAGGAGCCCGCCTAGTGCATGCCCCTCATACGTCGAGACCGTCATGGTCAAAAGGCAACCAGGTACGAATCGCCCATCACCGTCGACATGCTCTCTCACCATCCGTAGAGCATCCACCATCGTAGTAAAGCGCCTGGCTTGTGGACCGTCAGGAGAGATGAAGTGATAGACGAACTGATCTGCGTGCGCGTTGAGATTCGCCTGCATACGTAACTTCGACAGCGGGGGTGGTGGTGGAAGCGGCGGCTCTGGGCCAGAAATGGGACCAGGCTGGTGAGACTGATCGACGACTACACGCTGCGCGAGAATGATGAGTGCCGTACCCCGTTGCTGCTGCGACAAGATATTGAAGCCGGCATCTGAGAGCTCCTGCAACGACGACTGAAGCTGCGCCGCGTACTCGACCGTGTCCGTCGCAGAGACAGCAACCGTACGCCATTCGATTCGTAGCGGCCTTAGCCCATTACGTGTGTTCGACCTGTGACTCATTCTACGCCTTCTCCCCCTGAACTAGTTGCGATGTAACTGCTTCAAGCCATCCGCCACAAGCATCTGGATGAACCGTAGCTGACGCTTTGACAAAGTACTACCGCAGATGCGCTGCTCAGCAACATCAATCAAGGCCTGCTCCATCCGCTTATAGAGCCGCTGCTTGCTCCGGTACCTCTTCCGACGCTGCCTCTTTCTCTGGACCATCATCCACCTCAAGCCCGAAGTGCTGCAGCAAGGCCTTCATACTGACCATACCAGTCGCATAGAGATCGAAAGGCTGCTGCAGGTCACTCTTCTTCTCCTCTTCACTACCGCAGATACGTTGTTCTGCGATATTGACCAGCGCTAGCTCCGCGACTTCGGCATCGGTCGCCGGCGGAGGTCGGAGCTCGCCGCTATCGTAGCGGCTGAAGCCAATCTGCTCGAGGGCCTTATCGCTGGCCTCTCTTATGCGCCGCTGCATGGAGGTTTCCGATTTCACCTGCGCCACCCTGACATCTTACGCAACTCGCTGTCGTTCGGCGAACGTCCGTTCTGTACGCGGAACTTCCTGAGCGCCTCATCTGCTGGCTTGAATGTCGGACGTACCAGCGGTTTCACAAACTGAACGTTCGGCTCTTTCGGTTCCGGCAGGCCAAGAATGCGCTGCTCAGCCACATCAACCAGATGCTGATCAAGGTCCTTGATCCGCAGCTCTACTACGGGCACTTCCTCCAGCAGCCTGCACCAGTTAGCTAGCGATGTTCTTTCGTAACAATCTGGTGCAGGGTCAAGTACAAGGCACGCGCCCAATCGGTCCATCGTCAGCATCGCTGTGCGTTCGTGGTTCAGTACGATAGACCCTGCAGGAACAACGCCCTCTAAAACACTGACGGTATACCTCAGCGCCTCAGCCCGTGCGTACGTGACGGGCAGATACAGCTTCATGATTGGCTATCCAGAGCTGAACGCGCGCATGCAACTGGCCCCAGCCCACAACGCGGCTGACGTTGTCTGGGAGCTCGTCTTGCTCGTTGTACTTCATGTTCCATAGCAGCGCGGTACCTTGAGGATGAGCGTCGGCCCATGTCACAACATGCGACGTCTTATCATCGACGAAGATGTCACCCTTCACGTGATGCTTAGCTCGTGCATGGATAACGTTGTGACTGATGATGCCGAAGTGACTGTGGAGCCACTTCTCGCGTTCTGACATCCACGTATCGCTGTCCGGGAATGGGCTTGTAACTACTACCACCTCAGCTAGCTCTTTCAAACGCCGAACGCCGTCTTTTGCGCCGTCGTACGGACGCATGGAAAAGCAGCCCAGCCGCGCTTTGAGCAAGCCGTATACGTTGGCCTTGTGCTTCTGAAGATCTTCTGGGACAGAGTCAAATATCTCCCAAGTAGTAATTGACTCTCGTGGTACGAGGACGCCAGACTCAGCGCGTAACGCAAGAAGCGCCGCTCCTATGAAATCACAGATCACGCCGTCAGCGTCGAGGAGAAGAACAGGCTTCATGTCAGGCTTTCTTCCCACCATGTCTCATAGGCCGCGTTGCGTTGAAGGCTTCCTTCAACTCGATAGCACTCCAGAGGTCGAGCCTGTTCTGATCGGCCCAGGAGAAAATACCGGCACACACCACCGCCCAGAACAGTTCTGGCTTATCGGGCATGCAGTGTGCCTCCAGCATCTGCTTGCCGCCAGGCGTAGTAGCCAAATAGGACACCGATAGGTCCGCCATCGCCGTAGCGAGCATGGTCTCGAAGTCGTTTGTGAACGTCACGTGCTGCGGTAGTACGGCAATGTTGATGATGTCCTCGAGTGGCGTTTCGTCGGAGCCGCAGCGCTGAGCTATTCTGATAATACAGTCAGCTAGCTCGATGAGGATACCCTCTGGTTTCCAGAAGGCATCATCGTTTCCAGGCGGCTCAACAGACCGGGCGCGCTCTGCAGCTGAGAACGTGTGCCCGGCCATGGTGAAGTAGATCTCGTCGGGCTTCTTGTTGTCCCGCCACTCCTCGAGGGCCTCGATGAGCTCGGACTGCATCAGCAGTGTGATGAGCTGGATGGAACGCGGGTCTTTCTCCTCGCCGTTGTACCACCCCTTGGAGCGGGAGAGTTCGTGTGAGCGCTGGCACAGTGAAGCAATCGTTCGTTCGTGCATGGTCATCCTCGTGGATGTAGTCGTATGGATTCTCGTGGGTACGACGCGGTCTGTAGTGGCTTGCGGAGGAATCCACAGAGCTCGTACCAGCCTGCACCGGTGCTCATATTCATGACGAGTAAGTCGCGCGGCCGCGCCTTGAAGTACTCCAGGACCTCGGTATTGTGACGGCGATAGCGCTCGCGCATGACTTGCTCATCGAACTTCCTGCGTCCGTAGAGCTCCGTATGTATTCTGTGTGTGAATGGATCCGTGTCCCACTGTACGCGGAAGGGGTTCTCGTCACTCCAGTGAGCACGGACGCTTTCAACCCACGCGTCTTCGTCACGGAGTGTGAGAATGAACTTGGAGCCTGGGTACGCAGCGTCCAGTTCACGAAACAGTAATGGGATGGGCAGGTCGCACAGCGCGTAGCTGCGCTCCAGTGTTGTAGACGTTCCGTAACGCTTCATCTCCTCCCAGATAGCCTTCGCCCAGTGCGCGGTCTTCCAGTGCGCGCTGTCGTACCCCAGCATGATCAAGGCGCGGTGCAGGCTGGTAGTCGCTGTCTTCTGCATGCCGATACCGAAGATACGTGTGGGCAACGGCAGGAGCTCGATGGGCTCACATCCAAAATTCTTGTAGACGACGCCGCAGCCGAAGTTCCCTGCATTGGCAATGCGAATGTGCTCGCGCCCCGGCAAGTCGAAGGTGTAGGGCACGGCAGCATGCCTGAGATGTGGGTATTCGCGGAAGCGCATCTTGTCGTTGTGGCTTACCGCATTGAGAAAGCGCAGGTCGATCTCCCTGGCCAAGAACCCAAGCCGCCGGAGTCTAGTGTTGAAGTCCTTATCGTCAGGACCCCACTCAGCAAAAGCTTCGTCGTAGCCACCGGCTGCAAGGAACGCGTGCTTGGTGACCGCGATGCGCCCGGAGATCCCGCGCCTCTTCGTGTACTCAAGATCGCCCTTTCGCATGTTCGCCCACAAGAACACGTTCTCGTCAGAGAGCTCCTCTGCGATGTACTGATCGAAGTCCGGGGCTGCGAAGTTGTCCGCGTCCATATTCACGAGTAGGTCGGCCCCGCCCAGCAGTGCCAGCCTATGAGACAGATTCTTCGCGTGGGCCATACGGAACGGCCCAGGCTCCGTGAAGCGGTAGACAGAGAGCTTGCCGCTCTCGATGTCAACCATATGGTTCTTCTGAATGAATGCGTCGAGGTGGTCTGGGCTGTTGTAGTTCACGAGAACCATGCGAGCCTTTGTGCTGTCTCGCAGGTTCGCTGGAAGCGTCTCCTCGATGTGCTGTGTTCGTCCCTTACAGGTTGTGCAGAAAGCAACCTGCATCTGTTGCCTGTATGCATTCATAGTGGGAGCGGTGCTCCTTCTCTCGGAATGACCTCGATGAGGGCATCCTTCGGCAGTTCCACCATTGGTCTGCCCATATATTGCCCGAGATATACGCGCAGCTTGGTGACGATCAAACCCGCGTTGTCGGACAAAGAACACGACTCTGCGAGCTCCATCTCGGCGATGAAGGCCGCGGCCTGCCCATCTACAAGCAATACCGGCATGCTGGTATCCCAGCTTCTATCAAACGCAATACTGAGCATGATTCTAATCCTTCGCTGGCTTGTTCTTCAGCACGATGAGCTCCGCCTCGAGCGTAGCCTTCTCGTCCTTTAGCTGACGATTCTCTTCGTAGAGCTGTTTGCTCATTTCATTGATGCTGGACATGTTCTTGGTGGCCAGCTTCTGCCCCTCGACAGCGAGCTCCAGAAGCCGGACCAGTTCTTCCTTTGAAAGCTTCAGCAGTTCAACCTTGTCCATACCTCTCCTAGATAAACGGGCTCACGGGGAAGTAGGGCCGCTGTAAACGATGGGCAGCAAAGGCTATGGCGTCTAAGCGTATACGGCCTTCTACAGGACGATCTGTTGCGGGTCCTATCGCTGCCACCATTACGTATTTCTGCCGCATGACCTCGATAGCATACTCGAGCTGCCGGCGCTCGTGTGTCATGCCATCCGTCTTTCTGCGAGGTCGACGAGATCCTGTTCAGTTTGCCAGCGTAGGATCAGTACATGTCGCTGGCCACGCTTCTCGACGTAGCACAGGATCCCGTCAAGGCGCTCTAATCTAGACATCAGCCCCACAACAGATGCCTTATAACGACCAGAGTACTCTCTCGCCTTGCCCTTCAATGTGCTGCCTGAGGTGGCTTCATCTCCGTAGATGAGCGCCCGCTGATAGTCACCACGAGCGCAGCGTAGCGCTCTGCGTAAGATCACATCATCTTCCACATCCGACCAGTCACCCATGGTCCTTACCTCCAGGCGCAAGCGCCCAGTCGGACCCCTTATCCCTGCGGATGACGGATGCTTGCCTTACTGCGTTGCGTAGAGGCGCAACGATGTAACCGGGCTTCTCTTGAGAGGCATTGGCTGCGGGCTCATGTACGCCCAACCTCGAGCGGCTCGGTTGACCTCCGCCTCCATAGTGCGGAGCTTCTCCTCGAACCGCAACTTGGCCATGTAGATGGGGTAGGCCTCCTCACAAGTAAAAGCCTCAGTGAGCTTGGACTCCAACTCCAAAAGCGCGTCGATGTCTTTGTTGACGACCGTCATAACGTCCTCCTTACTGGCCAATAAAAGCCGACCAAGCGGCATCGTCTCCGAGAAACTGCGAGCAGTCTGTGGTTACCGGCGGACGCCCGGAAGTCGTCTGCACCTTGAGCTCTTGGCCAGTCATCTGCCAGAGCGTAGCGGCCGACCAGGGAGGCTTCACCCAGGCAGATGAGCCGGCCACCCATAGCGGGCGGTCGGCAAGCTCGGAGGGCACATTCGTGCCACCGGCGGTGAGCTCCATCCAGAAGTCTTCGTAGGTGTATAGGCCGACCATACAACCGGCGAGGCCGTCACGTGTAAGGAGGTAAGCGCAAATCCAGTCTATGATCTGCTGTGCCGAGCACCCCCACTGCGCCCACTGGGCTGGCGAAGGCCACTCGAGATCGCCCATGAAGCGAAGCATGCCAGGCTTCCATGGGCCCGACTTAGCGCCATGAAGCTGCGCTTGTGCGACGGGGTCGCGGTTCGCGTGCCCAGCTACCGTTGGCAGCGGGTAGACGTAGTCGTAGACGCCGGCAAGAAGACCGGCGTCTACGATGTCCTGCATCTGCAGGTCGAAGTCAGTGTTCGGCCCGTCATTACCGATGTAGCCCTCCACGTAGCTGCCGACTACGCCCTGGCTCTTCGCCCAAGCCCAGTCGAGATCATCTTGTGATAGGGCACGACCAGGCGCACGCCCTAGAGCGTTCGCTGCGGACACATCGGTAATGAGACGCGTCACGACTAGAACTTTCCTGAGAAGCGCGTAAGAGATTGCACTGCTGCCTTCGCTTCGACGATGCCAGGAACGGGGTGTGATAGTGCACTCACGGAAGGCGGAGCGAGCGCCGTGTACTGATTGACGATGTCGAGAACCTGCGTAACAGCCGCCTGAATCTGCGCGATAGCGGCGGAGAAGTCGGGGTTCGATGTCTTCGCATCCACGGCCGCCTGAACGGCGTCGTTCAGCGCCTGCAATCCATGGTTCACAGAAACGACGGCGTTGTTGTAGTCGGCCTGGGCTTTCGCCTGAGAGGCCAACGGCAGAAGCGGGAGGACGACACCCCACGCTACCGACGCGCTGGAGAGTGCGATCTGAACGCCCTGTTCGAATGTCTGCACCTGAGCAACAGGGTTACTCTGGAATTGCTGCCACCACGTATTGGCGGCCGCGCAGCCCGGGGTGATGGCAAGAAGAGACGTGAGAGCGAGGATGATCGAAAGATTCTTTTTCATGTTGTTCTCCATGAGCGCTGTCGTAGCGCCTTTTTAGGCCGCCTTCAATAGGCAACTTGGACAGGTGAATAGTAAGGCTCCGCTAATGATCATGCGTGCGTCCCACCCATTTCGCAGGGCGTAGTCGCGCATCGCGAAGTCGGCGTCTCCAGTTTCGTCTTGAAGCTGAACTGCGCCTTCCATAATTAGTACTGCGTCGCATTTGCAGCACGGACGTTTGTGCGTACCCATCAGCCACGTCGCCCCTTTCTCTTCCAGGCAACGTCGGCTTGCCGCATCATCATGCGCATCGTGTCATTGTCTGTGGGCAGCTTACCCTGTTTTACCATACTAGTAGCGATCCCGCCGCAGACCTCAGCGTCAACAACGGCGCGGTGAGCGCCGTCTTGAACTACACCGTAACGGGCGGCGACTTGGTGAAGCTTGTTACCCTGAGCCATAGGGCTAAGAAACGCGGCAAGCCGGCATGTGCAAAGTAAGAGCGGTGGCGGTTCGAGCGTTCTTCCTAGCCTAGCCCATTCCTGCGCGAGCATCTGAAAGTCGAAGGGCATGTTGTGCGCAACCCATACTGGATGTGCGAGCTCGACCATGAGATCAGGGAGCGTCTCCTCGAATGTAGGCTTGCCGACTAGCGCCTCTTTTGTGAGATTGTTCACGGACAAGGCCTCGGCCGACTTCTCCCAATCGAGATCCGGCGGGCAGATGAGTCGCGAGAACGAATGAACAGGTAGCCCGTTCTCGAACACTACAACAGCAACTTCTAGAATGCGGGCGTCTGGCCCGAACCCAGAAGTTTCCGTGTCTATCGCAACGAACGAGCTAGACCACATGTTGGCCTCGCGTAGCTAAAAAAAGAGTTCTGCGGGCTACATTCTGTAAGGAAGCCAGTCGAGCTGCTGTAGTTGACGGGTTCCTCTAGCGCCACATCGATGGCAGGTTCCACCTGTACTAGTTCTAATACGCAAGTCAAGAACTTCATGCATCGCTTGTAGTATTAGCTTGTCGCCCTTGTCCGAGATGAGCTCCTCGGCGATCTCGACACTTAGGTCAGTAGAGGAGTAGTAAACTGATGCGAAGACCGCCGCTGCTCGTAGTTCTTGCTGCCCGCCGCGTAGATGACGGAAGATAAACTCAATAGGCATCACGTCTTGTAAAAGCGCGGCGCCGATGGGAAGAAGGGCCGGTTCGAAGGCCCTCTCCCCACTGACGCTAGACAAGACAGCACCGCGCAGCGAGTCTAAACCGCGACTGCTCGCAAACCGATACTGGCTCGTGATCGAAACAAGGCGACGATTGTTCACCGAACCGAGCTTCTCGCCACGCGGCCTCAACTCGCAGAAGTGCGTAAGCGTACAACGTAAGGAGGGGACGAAGGGCGGCGCTGGTTGTTCCACACCACCCATTGTACTTCTTTCGCTCACCAACTACAGGTCTTTCCGCCGCGTCTTACGCAGGATGACTGGCAGCCCGAGTGGTCGGATCCACCTGACTTGTCTACATGTAGCCAGAATTTATCCTCAGTCATCTACCCACTCAGATTTTCTGGCGAACCACATTGTCACGATGAGCTTGCCCTCACCATCCGTCTCGAAGACTTCGCTGTTGTCTGTCACCTGACTCTTCGGAATCCAGACCTGGCCGTCCTGTAGGCCCAGGTCTTCGAAGAACTGAGCCTTCACAAAAATGGCCTTCTCACTCTCGCGAATGCACTTGGCATTGTCGATGGTGAACTCTTTCTCGTCGTCTCCTCTAGGCATCGCCCAACTCCTTCAGTGCGTTGTCGGCTGCCACCAAAGAGATAGGACGCCCGAGTGCGCTCGCAAGTAGCTTAGCCGACCGCCAGCCGGCCTTCGCTGACTTCAACACGATGTTGTACTTCTCGATGAGCAGCGGCAAGAAGATCTGAGCGCACTTGTGACAGAACGCTGAAGGCTCACACGTGTCGTCTATCGTCATTGAGCAAAGGCAACCGCGGCACGTATGCTCCATATCATCTGGGCCCTGCTCAGCGAGCTCGAGCCACTGCTCTACAGTTCGTTCAAGCATCTCACCTTCTCCTGTATCTGTGGAACGGACTCGGCTTCTTGTTGATCCTCTCCAGCTCGTCGTCGGCTAGGCCTACGAAGAAGTCGTCGCCGTTATAGCCGCGAAGATCGTAGTAGAGCTTCACCATGATTTTGAACATGGTCCAGCCCATCACAGCCCTACTACGAATCCGCGACAATGCGCTACACCTACTCCTCAGTCCTCGGTGCAAAGTAAACCGTTCTCCTTCACCTGCGCTAGCCATTCCTGGGCTGTTCTTGTGCGCGGCTGCTCTACTCGCGCGTCGTCCTCTGTGCTGCATATATTCCCGTCCTTGTCACAGCAGATGGCGATGGTGGCCTCAGGCTGTACGAGATCCCATAGCCGTTGATCGGGATCGTAGCCCTGCTCATCGAGCCACCGACTGAGACCACCACGACCTGTCGCGATGACGTGGTCGTTGCCGTCAGTGTAGATGAAGCGCGAGCCACGGGCCTCCTCCCACGCCACGAGCGTATGCTCTAGCGCCTCAGCATCCATGAAGTCGGCGCTGCCGTAAGCTATGCACGCCACTAACCTATCGCACACCTTCTCCGCGAGCTCCAGTCGCTTCATCATACGCGAGACCGTATTGAGCGCGGTTATTTCAGCTAGTGGCCTAGCCACTGTCCCTAGGCAGACCTCATCGCTATCGCTGTCGTGCTCCATTTTTCTCTTTCTCTGCGAGACGCAGGATATTGGGTGTGTGACGCAGCCGGTTAGCAACACGACGAGAAACAGCTTCCCTAGCCTTGCAACCTGCTGCGTAAGCCTTGTCGTACTCCGGGCAGTCCATGTGGTCCTTGCGCATTGGCTTACTGCCAGCGCCATCTCTCCAACCACGCATGTAGAGCTGGAAGAGCTCGCTCCTCTGCCAAGGTCGTTCGATAACGCGACCGCCTGGCAGCCTCATCCTCGAGACCTCCTAGGCATTTGTCTTGAGCGGCTCAACCATTGCGGTCCGGTCCCGTCATCTTCAGAGGAAGCCCTGCCTTGTCTTCCTCTGTCATGAGCATAGTGAGCACCGTGGCGTTAGGCGTGTCGACGCTCTTGTTCTTCCCTCTTGTCCCGTAAATGACCGTCACTTTCTCTTCCTCAAGCTCGTCCAAGAGCAGCTTCTTGAAACGCGGCCAGACCTTTTCGCAGAAGCTGCGGCACTGCGGCTCGGGTAAGTAGACGACGTACTCCCAAACATCCGTGAGATGCGTCTCGCTCTCCCAAACGTCAAGCGCGTACTTCTCTGGGTCTGGCCCGAGCGCTTTGAGCGTGTCCATCTCCTCGTGGTAGAACGCCCAACGCCCCTCCTCCTTGTTCTTGTCCTCAATAGCCTGACGGATGTTCTCCACCGTCTTGCTCCCACTGAAGACTGCGCGGTCCGGCCTCCCCATCATGAGCTTACTGTGAAGGTAATCAGGCTGAAGCTCCGTGAGGAACTTGCGGAACTCCATCCCCGGGTGGGTCCAGAGGTACGAGAAGTTCCCCCAGTCGGAGACCGCGGCGAAGAAGCCGGTCTCGGTATTGATAGCGATGTGCGCCCAGCCTTCGCCTTTGATGTTAGGCAGCGTGTAGTAATGCAGCATGTCAGCCTTAGCAGCAACTGTCGCACCCATCGCTGCACGGCTCCCCTTTCATCATCCGCTCTAACGCGGCGCCGGTGCCGATAGGGAAACACATGCCCTCACAGAAGGCCTTGAGTTTCGGGCATCCGTAGTAGGCATAGTCCACTGCCGCCATGGCCGATACTACGTCGTCTCGACCGAGTAGCCATGCAACCGCGCTCAGTTTCTCAACGCCGCGCCCTGCGCTGATGCCGCGATGATCTGCTGCCTTGCCCCACGCGAACGCTGCGTAGATCTGCGCTTCACTGAGCAGCGTCTGCTCATCGCTGCACTTCCAATCCTCCGCTTTTACCTCGGGCCTCAGGAACTCCTTGGCGTGCTCGAAGTCCAGCGCCGTGATCAAGACCTCCATCTCGAACCCGAGGAACGACCTACTGTTTCTCATCCTGACTACGATCTCATCTTGTGTTCGCATGGCTCCCTCAGTGCTTGGTTTTATTTTCGATCGCTTCGATTGCACTACCATCATGCTGCAAAAGATCGACCGCCGCGGTGAACGACTCGAGCATGGAATCGACGGTCAGGTTGCCGCCCATGAGCACGTCGCGCCCTTCTTCACGGACTAGGACGAAGGCTATGCCGATATTATGAGGCAGCGTCGCTAGCAGCTGTGTGAGCTTCTTACCGGCAGCAACTAACTCTGGGTGTGCTTCTCTGCTGGAGATACTACGCGTCGTCATGAGCTGCCCTCTTCGCCTTCTTAGCCTTCTTCTCTTCACGCACGACGCCAAGGTTCTGCTTGCATACAGTCGTGGCCAAGTTGTTGAGCAGAACCTCGTAGACCAACCGTGACCTGTATGGGCGCACTGTAACAACGCCTGTCTCACGGTCTATCTCGAACGTCCCCTTCTTCATGCCGCCTGCGCCATCAAGAGTGGCGTACACTTTGAACTTGGCGATGCTCATTCAGAGCCCCTAACCAGCGCACTAGGCGGCTTTAGCGGCCGTGGCATCGTATCGATAGCAAGGCCTTGTGCCGGCGGTTTGAGGAACGGGTCGTAGCCACTCAAGTTCGGCGCGTTGTACGGACGTACGATTGCCGTGGACCCGCTGCGTTCTACCACCCTTCTCGCATTGACGCGCCTACGCTTAGGCCCCTCAATCTTCTCGCTCGGGTCTACTAGCTCCCGTGGGTTGACCACCGGGTCATCCCAATCGCTATCTCGTCCTCCTGATGAAAATAGCTCACTTCTCCCGTACTGTTTTGTATTGTGCATGATCTCCCTCCATTCTTCTTATGCCTGAAAGCTGACGGCTTTTGCTCATTCTTTCGAGCTCGAGTGATCATCACGTCTCTGCTCGGTTCGCCCAAGGCACGTGTTCCTGGACCCTCCAGCCCACTTCAGTCCTCCACTCTGATCAACTTGCCGAACACCTGATGGGTCCAGCCGTTGTCGTGCCCCTTGTTGTTCCCAATCAGCACCCGACCGACAGTGCATGCCTTCACGAGGTGCAGGTACACCGAGCCTCCGACCTTGCAGAGAACAATGTCGCCCTTCTCTACTTGGTCCACGACCGCAGGCTCGACGGTGCAGAGCTGACCAGATCGGATTCTCGGAACCATCGAGTTTCCATGCGGCCTGAACTGCACCGTCTCACCCCTGGCGAGGCGCTCTACGTACTCTGTCGCCCAGCCCATCTCTTCCTCATGGCGTCTGCGGAAGCGCCCATGCAGGCTTCTTCAGCAGGTCCGTCTTCATGATCTTCTCCACCAGCGTCTCCCGCGTCGTCGACTGCGACGATGTCGTCGTCGGCAGTATGCTCCTTCGCGATCTCAATCACGTTATTCTGTTCAGTGTTTGTCATGGCGCCGCCTTATCTAGCTCCCTGAGCTTCTCTACAGTGGCTGGCCGAACTTGTCTCTTCGCAGGCAACCGTCCTCGTCCTTGTAGAACCCGGACCTGCGGTCGTACTTCAACCCGTGGTCTTTCGCCGCTTCTTTGTTGACTTCGGCTTGTGGACTGAAGTCAGGGTCGAACTCTTGTTTCTTCTTGTCTTCTTGCATGATGATCCTCCGATCTCTAGTTCAGCGTTGTAGGCGTCGACCTCGGCGTTGTACCTATCCACCTCGGCGTTGTACTTGTCGATTCTGTCAGGCATGGCTGTCCTCCATTCTTCTTATCCCGCGCTAGCACCAGTAGACGATTGTGGCGCCCATCCCTGCCAGTGTCTCAACGGTGCTGGAGAGGTCGTCAAGGCGCATGCGCAAGTAGTCTTTGCGTATACCGCCGAAGTGGTAGTTGCCTTCGTCGACTGGCTCCTGCGTAAAAGCATCTGCCTTCTTCTCGAAGAGGGCCTTGGCTTTTATCACTGCTCGGCGTACGTCTACAACCGACGCCTCTCCATAACCTTGTTCGAATGGTAGACCGAGCAAACGAAGTAACGCGCATGCATTCACGTTCGCCAGGTTGAGGCTACTCGGATGTGTGTACCGCAGTACGATGGGCGTGCTGTCTGGCTTCTTACCGTAGATGTCGATACTCATAGCTCACGCCATTCGAACTGGATGAAGTCAGGCACACGTGGTGGCGCCACACTTATATTCAGTGTGTCGTTGAGAGCCTTCATCAAGACCCCGGCTGTAAACTCTCCGCCCATATACATGTTCCCATTCTTGACGTGCTCAACAGCATAGATGTGCTTGCACTTCTTCTTGTGACGGTCGTAGTCAGGGCAGGAACAAGTACCGAGAGTCATGTCAACCATGTAGCTACTTGTCAGCTTCTTGTTCTTGTCCAGACGCTTATCTTTGACTGACGTTGTCGACGGCGCCGACCAGATGCCCATGCCGACATGGCGTACGGCTGGGTTCAAGGCCAGTGCTGCACCGCGCCTTCTTCTATTCGCGTCAACGGACTTATCCTCGTTGACGCCGAGTACGTGATCCTCAAACTGCCGGATGCGCCAATCTTCGCTGCTCTCTATACGCGGCTTCAGTACGAGCAGTGAATCCGCAACCCATGCGTCTGCACACTTAGGTAAAGCGAGTTCGCACTTCGGGACTACAACGGCAGGCTTCGATGGATGGATGAGCGAGGCTGCGTCAGGAGCGAGAACGCTGGTAGCAGGCTCCTCCTTGAGCTGAGGGAGTGTTTTCCCTAGGTGAGGGAACCCCGTGTTCCAAAACACGGTGAGCCCCGAGTTCTTCATCGGCCACGCCCAAGCTATCCTCGTGGCGCAGGGTGCAAGTCGTTCCAGATCCTCTGCCCTAAGCTGCGTTTCCATCACCATCCTCCTTGTCTTCTTCGCCCACTTGCCCGGAGCCCACGTGCTCCTTCACCGCCTCTGCGAAAGCAGCCACGATCTCGTCGACAGTAATCTCACCTGCATCCACCATCTTCTGGATCACACCGAGAGGCAGGTCCTCATCTTCTTTGCGGTCGTAGTAGAAAAGGTCGGCGGCTAGATCAATGACAGTATCCAGCACCACATCAACCGTCGGATTATTTTTGTTCATGGCCGACACCCCTTGCACCCGCAGATGCACCCTGACGAATCAGAACACGGCCCCTTCTTGCAGTGCTCGGGCTCCTTCATTGAGACCTGCGCGATGCTCTTCGCGAGCTCTACGAGCTTGGTGAACTTGGCTTGTTCTTCTTCCCGAGCCAGCTGGATGATTTCACTCAATCTCGGATGTAAGTGCTGAGCATCTAGCATGCTGAACTTTGCTACTGCTTCTTCTAGCTTGGTCATTCGAGTTCCCTCTCTTCCTGCTGTCGTTGCCTGCGTGCCTTCGCCGCGTTCAGGCAGCCAGTCTCGTGGCACGGGATGCCATTGAGACAGACCGCTTCGCACTGAGAGCAGAGCGCCTTCCACACGCCCTTGAACGGTACGGCGTAGCTTCGGTCGAAACCCTGCCGTTTGAGTTCGTCGAGACGGCTCATGCCATATATCCTCCACTTCTCTTATCCCCTCGTGCTTCCGTTTTCTGTAGGCCACCGGGTATGCTGGGCGGTATGGACAGCGGGCAGATGCGCGTAGAGGCCGACGAAGTTATGAGCCTCCCGCCAACGCCAGAGAACATTGATACGAAGCTCAATTACATCATCACACACGTTCTCATCGTCGAACGGCTCTGCAACCGCGCCACGCTAGCCTCAGAGAACGCCAAGACGGCCGCTATCGACGCCAAGATAGCGGCCGTGAACGCAGCAGACCGTTCCCTGAAGGCGCTGCAGAGTCGAGAGCCTCTATCGCGCCTGGAGCGCTTTGGCACAGTCTTCGCCGGTGCAGCTACTGGCGGTGCGCTGGCCGGCATCGTACTTTCCGTCATTGGCATCATCACCACAGGCGCGGGCATCGCCAGCTGCATCCATCACTAGCCCTCACGCTCAGGGGTGAGCTGAGCTCGAAGAGCGTCGAGCTCATCTCGTAGGTCGGCAATGATGTCCGCCTGAATCTCGTGCCCTCGTCGCTTTGAGCGTACCTGGCTGTCGTGGTTTACCTTCCAGTGCGCAATCTCCTTCTTGGCCTCGGCGAGCTCACTCCTCAGCCGATTGACCTCGAGCTGTAGGTACTCTTCGCGTGAACGCGACTCGGCCATCATGCACTCGCGCTGGCGTGTGGCGCCTCCTTCACATACTGTTTCCTGAACTCACGCCCGAGCCAAAAGAGCTCGCGGGTCAAACCCACCTGCCACCCTGTACAATGTGACACAGCCACTAGCTCGTCGATGTCCGCGTCGAACCCATCTACGAACGAGTCGTAGTTGAACTCGAACACGCTACGACTCTGCTTCAAATAGAGCTCGAGAGCTCCGATGGGACAACAGCGCCCACTGCCGCTCGGTTCTATTTTGCTATGGCTGCTCTCCACACCGAAGCTGCCTGGCTTGATCGTGAGCCCGAGCTTCTTCTCGGCGTGATCGCACGCCTTCTTCAACAACGCATTGATGTCGTCGATATCCATCATGTCAGGTCTCCTATGTAAGATGCTTCGAATTCCTCGCGTCTTTTGTTCTGAGCGCGCTCCTCGATGTCACGAGCGATGAGGAAGAGGCGGAATGATTCAGCCTGTCGTCCATGACTGTTCTCGCGAACGGACTCTACCTTGAAAAGCCAAGCAAGCTCATCGAGCAGCTTCGAGTTCATCTCACTTGCGCCCCGCAGGCCAAGCAGAGCCAACCAGTCACTTTCGGTGGTCGGGTGATCACGGTAGATGCCCTCTCTTCTTTCCTTCGTCGTAGATGGCCTCGGCCCAATCCCAAAGCTGAGCACCAGTAGCAGGCGTAATCCCTGGACTGTGGGCAGCCATGTTCTCGAACGCGACGGCGATGCGGGCAGCAACCCACTCTGACCGCTTGCGTGAGCTGTCCAGTTCCCTTTGCGCTTGTTCTGCTCCGGTGATCCTCCCTCTCCTCAGGTCCTCGGCAACGCCTTCTAGCACTTGAGTCCAGAAGCCCTTCTTCTCATCTGCCACGTGCACATCCTCCTCGAGGGAGCTCTTTCCCTCGAGTCTCTTATCCCGCTCGCTGCGCGTTCCTTGCTAGTCCTTCAGCAGAGCGTGCACATAGAGGACGAGGAACAGCAGAGAAAGCGTCAGGGCTATGGGGAGCCAAAAGACTGAGATCGCGATGACAGCATAGACATCGTCATCTTCTATGGCGATGACAGCATGTGGTAATGCGGTTAGCCACAATGCTGTAGCAACAGAGACAGCGGCGTAGAAGTACAGAAAGCCGATGAAGAGCGTCACGGCAAGCTCTTCAAAAGTTCGGTGGCCTCACACGCTTTGCACTCGTCCGCAAGAGTATCGCAGGTATGCTCGTCCGTTACGCAGGTCTTGTGCAAGCGCAGCTCGCTGAAAACGTGCTCGCGTCCGAGGTCAGGTGGAGGGCCGCCAGGCTCACCTTCGTACAGCCTATCGCAAGTACAAGCCCAGACATCACATATCCCATCGTGCGTCACAGCACGTACGTTGCGCTCTCTCAAGGAAAGTTCGTGCATTACGTCTTCTCCTAGATCTTGGGCGGCATTGCTACGTTGCCGCCCCACTTGTCGATGACGCCCTTAGGACGACGGAGCTCTGCAGGGCACGGCTTCTTTGTTGGGTCGTACTCGCCTGTGTGATTGATACCGTGCTCCTTACGCCACGCATGTAGCGGCTCACTGGTGGGCAGGTCACAGAATTCGCAGGAACCGCGCGGGTGAAGAATGTACGCGTCGCAGTGTGGGTACTGCTCTGCTAGTTCGAGGTAGGGATCCGGTGGAGGCTGGCCGCAGATGTCCGACTCGGCCTTGTCTACAAGGTCCTGCGTTTCTCGTAGCTTCTTGTAGGGATCTTTGATCTCGCTCATCTCTTCACTCCCGGTCTGCCCACTATTGAGAACGCTGTACGAGAGCATCAGCCTGCTTGGTCACCGTACCTAATCCTAAGCGCCTCTGCACAAGCCAGGAAGAGACGCATGCTCGATTGCGCGTAGACCCACGAGCCGTCTTTGAGCGGAATGGCGATAACTACGCTTGGCCTGCCGCTCTGCATGCCGCCCTCAAGAGCTGAGAGCACGATGCTCTCTACCTTGTGAACGCGCTTCTTCTTGATCGCTTCGGCCATCTCGGGGATGGCGCCATCGCCTTCTAGGCGCAGCTCGATGGAGGGCATCTACCTAATCTCCCGCTTCTTACCTCTGAGCGCGCCTACTGCGTACTTCAGTTCCGCCTCGAGCACACTGATCCTCTGCTGCAGCGCGCTGATGGTAGCGCCATCAGCGGCGGCCTGTGCCGCATGCATCTTGATGGCATTGATATAGTCAGTGCAGTCTGCCTCTCGTATACTGGCGGCCGCCGCGAGCTGCCTGTTCGTTTCTGCCAACGACTTCTTCTGCTCGGCGATGTAGCTACGGTCAATCCTGTGGTTCTCAAGCAGAGTCTCATTTTCGGACTTGAGGTCACGCATCTCCAGTTCTAGCTTCGCCCGCTCATCTGTGAGCTTCGCGTTCTGCGCTAGGACCTCGAGAAGGTTGATCGGCTCCCCGGTAAAGGGATTGTGGATGATAAGCGTCATCCCAGTTACTGGTGCTGACGCAACAGTAGATTGTGGCTGCATGTGCTTCTTGATTGCCTCGAGGACCCGCTCGGACCTGCGATCAGGCGGCGCGCCGTACATCACAATCATGTTGTCACTGCTCATGGCTATTTCTCCTCATTGTCCGACACAGCAGGTATGGTCTTGCCACCGGGGTTGGTCGGAGCGTCCTTAGGGTAGGTTGTCTGGGCCTTGTGCTGCGCGTCGCTCCGTCGTTCGAGGAGCTCCCTCATGGCATCTTTGATGACGACGTAGTAGATGGTCCTCGGAACGCCATCCTTCGTCATGCCCACAGGATCCTGAACCATCTCCCTGAGCACGAATTGTAGCGCTTCCTCGATGTCGCGTGTACTACGTAGTTGGCCGCTCATTCTCCTCATTCTCCTTCTTCTGAATCACGGCTCCCCTCCCATCTCCCTGAAGACCTTTTCGGCCGCCTTCTTGTTCTCGGCCTCAAAGGTGTGAACGATCTGCCAGTACTCCGTCGCGAGCTCAACGCTGGCATACCGCAAGGCGATGAACCCTGTATACACCAAGCTCTCCCACACGTTGAACCGTTCCATCAAACTCTGTCCGGTCTGAACACGAACTTGAGCTTCTGGATTTCTAGCCCAAGCATGCTAGGCCCGTAAAAGTTATTTGAGTCCGCATGTTCAGCCTCATAATCCCACAGCACCTCCTGCCAAGGTCCGAGCTGTAGCTCTTGCCCGTTAGCGGGCAACCCGCGCGAGATGGCGCGGCATGCATGCGATTCCGACCTCGACAGCTTTCATATTCCACTCGACCCGTCGCTCGAGCGCCCAGACGGGCGGAGCCTCCAGCGTAGCGGCGACACGCGACCCATGCGCGCGGGCGTGGCACTCGCTCGCACCCGCCCAGCCGGGATTGTCGTCCCACCACTCGTCTCTTGCGCTCAACTCCGCCTGCAGCTCGAGAGCGAATTCAGGATCGTCCCTCAGGTATCGAAAGATGTAGGGAAAATCCGTATCGGAGTCCTCGTGCAGATCGAGGAACCCAGGCGGTCGGCTACGCGCGATCTCGTCAGCGATCTGCTGGAGGAACTTCGGAGCGTGGGGTAAACCGAAGCTGCGATTCAGATCGAGGGTGCTCCATTCTCGTGTCCGCGCGTTCCATCCCACGTCGTTGACCAGTGGAAACACCAGTAGCGAGTAGCCCACAGGCAGCAGTAGATTTGCTCGCTCGAGGAGTCGGAGGATCGCGATTGGGCCGCTTCGCTCGTCGCCGTGAAGCCCGCTTACGATGCAAATGGCCGGGAGGTGCTGATCTCCGATTCGAACTTGGGCGCCGCCGTTGTCAAGCCACTGCACGGAGCCAGCGTGTCTGCTCGCAGCTATGTTGACGCGGTCGTGAAACTCTTGGAATGAGAGGTGGTCGTACATGACGATTGAGTGGATAGCGTCGGTGCGCCAAAGGCCGGGACCTTCGGCCATTAGTAGCGGTACCCTCCAACTCGTAGGCGACGATCTGGAGCGCACTGTCGTAACGCGCACCAAGCGCCACGGGTATTCCAGCTTTCTTCATAGCAGCGTCGAGCCGGCGAACAAGATCGGCGCTCATTCTACCTCTGGTGTTGGTAGCTCGGGCAGCGTGTTACCAGAGACCTCGGTAATGACCTCACCAGGCTGAGGGCCAGGGTCTGGCTTCTTCGCCTTACCCACTACGACTTCGAGCCTACCGCCCCTGCCCTGCTGAATGGAGACTGGGCGACCGAGCTCGGTTGCCTTGTTGATCTTCTGCGTGAGCAGGCGGTGTGATGTGGCGTTGGCTCGACGTTGCTTGCGCGTGAGCTGGGGTTGTTGCGGGCCGCTATTCACCGGCGCCGTCGTCGTAGCCTTCGCGGCATTCTTGGAGACGAGGAACTTCGTTCTAAACTCTTTCATTGTATCTCCTTCAAACCAGAACCTTGTGGCGGCGTCAACGCGCCGCAGGCCATATGGATGACCGCAGGCTCTCTTCGGCACTACAGCTTCTTCAGCAGGCCGCAGAGGCCATGCGCGAGCTCCTGTGTGAGATCAAGGTGCCGTACGAACGTATCGCCGCGGTTCAACGAGATGCGTACACGTAGGCCCTCACCCTCGAACTCCACACGCCCTAACCGTACCCAGTAGCCAGCGCGTGTTCGCTCTGTTCTACCCAACTCGACCTCTGTAGCTGACGCAGCACCAGGCTTAGACAGCGCGCGTCTTGTATCTTCACTCACGATTGCCTCCTACTTCAAGAAGAAGAGGTGAACCCTCTTCCCGTTGTAATCCCACACCTCTATATGCTTGGTGTCCCTCGCGCCCTTCTCACCCCAGCCTTTGCGCACACGTTCGGCACCGTGCGTCATCCTCATGCCGAATGCCTGCAGCGCATTTGTTAGGCTCTTCTCATCCTCCTTGCCGATGCAGGTGGGGAAGAGAACAACGTCGAGGTTCTTCATACTGCGCCCTGTCTTGAGCACGGAGCCAGCGATGGCAACCTCGTAACCGAATGGAACCACGATCTCAGAGAGCTTGCGCACGAACATCGTCGCATCCCCCATCGTCCACTGGTAGTAAGAAGAGTCGAGCATCAGCCCATCTCCCTGTGTCCCATCTCAATACCAAGAGCAATGCCGTGGTTGATGGGTAGATTGAGGACGAAGTCTGTTGGTAGAAGCTGTAACACAGCACCTCCTGCGACGTATAATCGCTTCATGTATTTCCGCTCCCTGGCGTAGGTTGATTACTAGTCTGGGCGCCTGCTGTAGCGGGCATGCCAATGGTTGTGCCGTATGAACTTGGTACCCCACTTCCAAGCGCTGCAGGCGGGTTGGGCTGATCGCCTTGGAGCTGCTCGGTCACACTGTTCGCTGTGTACTCGAGGTCAGGCGAAGCCGTAGTGCCGATGATCTGGCTGGTCTGCACGATGCTGCGGTTGATCTTCCTGATAGGCAGGTCGTTCATTGCGACCGCTTGTATTGCCGCCTGCATTGCTCCTGCATAGCTAGAGGTCTGCGACGTCAGGCCAAAGAATGAAGCGAAGTCGCCCGACAGGAGAGTATCGACGGCGAGGTCAGCGCCCTTACCTGTATAGGTGGTGACCATCGTATCGACGGCGGGCACGGGCTCAACAGTGAAGGTCGCGCTGATGCCTTGGATGGTGGCAGTCGGGTCTTCCTCGAGGAGCGTGGCCTGCGCTGTGGTAAGTAGGCCATAGAGCTCATTGAGGAAGTTGACCGCGTTGCCGATGTCGACGGCTCTTGGCGCTGTGTTCACCAGCACGGGGTTCAAGACCGCGTTGAAGTTGGTGAAGTAGTTGGGCTGCTGAGGCGCGGCCTCGAGCCAAGCCTGCCACTGCATCTGCACGATGGTGTAATCGTTCTGCACCCCATACGCGAGTTGGGCGAAGGGCGGCGGCTGCGCATTGAAGCTCCAGCTCACTCCATCGGGTATCTCTGGCTGCAGCTGAATGACGCCTGTGCCCACACCGGTCTCAACGCCGGTGATGAGGTAGATAGCGCTAGGCTCGTTGTAGTCCGTGGCGTAGGTGTAGAGGAGATCACCTGGCTGCAGCTGCTGTGGCAGGCTCGGGAGCTGAAACCAGGGCGTGGTTCCAAGCTGCGTGAAGGGAACAGAAGCGAAAAATAGCGCGCCACCAGTTCCTTTTACCTCAACTGCGCTCAATGTTGTCGTATTGAGGCTTGAGAGCGTGAGGTACATCTCCCCGTAGTTGGCTGTTACATCGACCGAGCCTTGTGCGGCGGTCATGGGATAGGGCAGCGGACGTTGCAGAATAATGTCGATGGCGGTAGCACCATTGCCTTGCACGAAGTACGTCCCCAGATTCTGCCCGCTGGGTATGTCCACCACGTCGTACTCGTTGGCGGTAATGGTGGGCCCGTACTCAGCATCGATACTGCTTGCCGCGGTGCCAGAGTACGAGCCCGTAGCCACGATAACATCACCCACGGCTAGTGCGTGGTCTAACGCTGCTTCTCCATTGACCGTCGTAATGGTGTAGCCGTTCGTAGCTGCGTCCCCGCTTCGAAGCGCAATGGTGTCCCCCGTACTGACGGAGCCGGCCACGGTAAGGCTAACTACTGTATACGTGAGTGTCGTGCCGGTGAAAGCCTGTGAGCCCATGGTCTCCGCCTCAGCAAAGACGAGCTCGCTTGTAGAGAGCACAACGCTATGCGCCGGTACGCCGATGAGCGAATACTGGTTCTGCGTACCTGCTTCTACTTGGCTAGTGACCGTATTGATGTAGGCCGCTGTTTGGTCTGGCGTTGTTCTCTTGCACGAAGCACTGATGCCTGGGATGAAGCCAAGAGCCTGAGCACAAGCCGCGGTCGTAGTAGTTGTGCCGAGTATCGTCATCGTTGTCTCGAGCAGAATGTCGGCCGTAGTATCTGCAACGACGATCTGTACCTTGCGGTTGATCGCACCGATCTCGACCTGAACGTTCGATTGAGCCACGAACGTACCGGTCACCGTAACGGTATTGCTCGTTACGGCGATAAGGGGGAAGGTGCCTGCGTTGGGGCCTGACGGCACGGTAACCGTGGAGTTCGTGGCCGTAATGCCGAGCGCGATGAAGTCGCTGATGCCCAAAACGGGCAGCGTCCAGGTTGTATTCGTGCCCGCTGCGATGTTGATTCCACCTGAGTAGTAGAGCGGGGAGTAGTAGGGCGACGCAGTAACATTCGAGGGCATCGCGGCCTGGATGTCCGCAACGACCTGGTCTGCCGTCTGCAAACCAGTCGTAAGCGTAGCCGTGTAAGTCACAACACCAACATGCAGCTGGAAGATGTTGTTGGTCGGCGTAGGCGGGTTCGTTGGAGGGCCGTACGGCTCTGGTGGGTTCACGCCATCTCCAATAAGGAAAGGCTCAGCGAGCTGCCCTTGTAGAGTCGCTACCAATGAGGGGCTAAGAGTAAGAGTGAACGGCGTTCCGCCGTCCATCGTGAGCTCGAGCTGATCGCTCACCCCCGCCACGATGGCGGCCCCTCCACCAAGGGTCGCCACCGCAGTCGCCGGCGTAGCCAGATGCAGCGCATCGGAGTAGGGCATACCTACTCCCGTAAGCGGGATGAACTGGCTTGGTCCGCTGAAGGAACAATAGGTCTGCACCACGGTCTGTGTCGCGATGAGGTTGAGTACAACCTGGCGCACCTGCTGTAGCCGCGCGGACGGCGTCAAACTATTCATCACGTTCGCATCGTTGCCCACAAGACTCGAGGCATTCGCGAGCACGCTCGAAGAGACCACAGCAGGCAGATTGACGCTGTTGTAGTTCTCGATGCCGTCCACCAGCTTCTGCACGCTCTGAATGAGCGCGGCGTGCGCCTGTTGAAGCTGCGTAACAAGACCGGGGATAGACTGTCGGGCGGCTTGAGGCGTCTGCACGATCTGCCCCTGCGACACCACGTTCTGCCCAGGCCCCTTCAAGAAAGCCTGCGTGCTCTTCATCAGCTGCTGGAAGCCTGGCGTAGCCTGGATGTTCGTAAATGTACCTCCGCGCTGAGCTGCGGCCGCACCGAGATTGGCCAGAGCGGCTTGAGCGTTGAAGAGCGGCGTTACATCAGTGATGGGCGAGACAGGCGTACCCAGCGCTTGTATTGCAGACAGCAGCTGAGCGCAGATACTAGCCTCCGCTGTAATCGCATCATTCAGTCGTTGTGTTCCCAACCACAACACATAGAATGGCGCATCCGTAAACAATATGAAGATTCCGGCCGCCGCTTGTTGGAAGTCTCCGAAGGTCAAGTCGGTTCTTCTCACCCCCAGCGTGTCGACGGGGTAATTGATAGAGCTCTGCACGAGCTGCATCACAACAGCTTGTATCTCGGCGGATGTGTAGGGGGCGGCTGCAGGGACGAAGGACATGGCTACTCCGAGTGAAAATCGTCTAGCGTGAAGATCGAGCGAATCGGCAAGCCGTTCGACAGAACGGGAGCTCGATGCTCCCTCCGGTCTATCACAGCCAAGACACCACGAACATCGTAGCCTACCTCGGTGAGATGCCCCGAGGCCTTCACGGATGATCCTCCCGTCGTGACGACGTCTTCGAGCAGAACCACGCGCGCACCTTTGGTCATCGCTGGGTGCTCAACCAGATTCATCGCCCCGTGGTCTTTGGCTTCCTTGCGGACGTAGACGACGTCAAGCTGCGTCTGCCCTTGGAGGACAGCGTAGAGGCCCACAATGCTGGCTAGATGGCAACCCCCGAGGGCAACCCCTGCCACAGCCTCGACGGGACCGAACTCCCCGTGGGCCAGCTCATCGTAGAGCAGGTACGCTAGGGGGAGGTGAGCCTTCGAGGAGAGCGCAGTCTTCTTCACATCAATGTAGAACCGGCTCATCTCCCCGGACGTCAGCTTGAAAAGTTCTGCCCCCGGCTTCGCGACCTTCACCGAGTGAAGCTTCAGGAGATCGAGCACCTGCACCCTGTAGTCAAACATGCTTCGCCTCCCTTCGCAGTTCTTGCGGTGCACGTTCGCTCTCGGTCGTCTGACCTCGAAGCTGCATGTGCACCTTCCAGGGCAAGTACTCCCCCGTCTTTGGATCGAGAAAGCCCCAGTCCTGCGTTCGGGGACCTGCTAGAAAAAGCGTCTGGGCGGTACGACCTCGGAGTTCGACACGGTGGAAGTCGTTGGCTCGGATGAAGTTCAAGCGGAACGGCTTGATCTCGCGTCGTTCTGTGGCCACACCAGGCTCCAACGCCATACGACCTCCACAGCAGAAGCTTTCGTCAATCGACAGCGGGTCGTACTTCAAGTCGAGCTTACACGCTGAATCGAACAACAGCTTCCCGGTGTTGCTAGGCAGCGGCGGCGGCGGCATCGTAGCGAGCAATCTCAGCTTCAAGCATCGAAACGAACTGGACGATCTCCTGCGGAGACTGAAAGCGGTAACCGCGGCCAGCCATCACCAAGTAGACCGGGTACCTCTGTGTTAGCTCCTTGAGCCGTGCAGCCCGGGCCTTCATCAAGACCAAGGTCGAGCGGTACTCGTCCACGGTCATCTTGTCCGCTTGCGGCAATTCAAAGGTGGGTGCGATGATAGCGAAGCTAGGGTCACCGGCCCATTCGCAGTGTTTCAGGTCCCGGAGGTTGATGGCGTGCATGAGCCGTTCATCGACCCTTTCGAGCTGTTGACGCAACTTGTCTCGTTGCGTGGCGATCTCGACGATCTCGTTTTGGAAGGCTCGGTCTTTCTCTGTTTGTTCGCGCGTGAGTTGTTCGGGTTTGAGCAGCATCGTTAACCGTTCTCCGAAGTGGTAAGGATCAGACATCCTGAACCTCACCGGCTCGTTCCTGCCCAACCAGAAGTTTCGTCGGGCTCTGAAGAGTCCGGCCAGAGCTTCCAGGACAACAGGCTGACGCCGACGCAACTGTCGGCCACATCTTCAAGTTGATCGCCGCATTCAGGTCTCGGTCAATAACAAGACCGCAACACTCGCAGCGGTACGTTCGCTCTGAGAGCGACAGTATCTCTTTCTTCGCCCCACATCCGGAGCATCGCTTGGTCGACGGATAGAACCGATCCGCCTTGATAAACTCGACGCCGTTCCACTTGGACTTGTACGCTAACTGTCGGTGAATCTCTGCAAGAGATGCATCGGACAGTGCTCGCGCAAGGCGGTGGTTCTTCAGCATCCCAGAGACGTTGAGGTCTTCAACCACAATGACGGACGCTTGCTTGGTGATCACAGTCGTCATCTTGTGGATCGCGTCTTTTCGAATGTTGGCTACTCGACGATGAACTCTGGCGACTCGTGCTACGGCCTTCCTCCTGTTGGCCGATCCCTTGATCTTGATGGATGGGCGCAGAATGACGATGTCCGCGCTCTTACGGTTTACGAGGTCGCATAGCGGATCTGAGTTCCGCCATTCTGGCTGAAGAGGTTGCGTCATGATGTCCTCCGAGTCTATCAGCGTGCGAATCACGCGGCTAAAGAAAAGGGCCCAGAGAACGCGTGGTTTGCGTCATGGGCCCTTTGATACACACCGGTCATCAAGTGAAAGGCAGTTAGTTGCGCCGCATCGTACGCCTCCTTTTGTTTCTCAACATCTGCCCTCCTTTGCGATTCCGAGCTCACGCTCGCAGGCACCTAGGATCGCGTCGATGAGCCGATCCGCCGCCGCCTCCGCCGTCGCCCACTCCGCGGCCGCCCTCGACGACGTCGCCCACGACGCCGACGCCGCCGCCGACGACGTCGCCCACGACGCCGCCTCCCTCGACGCCGCCGCCCACGACGACGCCGTCGCCGCCGACGTCGCCGCCCTCGACGCCGCCGACGACGCCGCCGCCGCCTCCGCCGCCGCCGACGCCTCCTCCGCCTCCACGAACGCCTCGGAATCGATAGCCCCGCCGGCCGCCACCCCCTCGCACAAGAGGGCCACGCGCTGACACACCGCCAGAACCGACGCATCACTCGTGTGCCGCATCGCCTCACGTACGCAGAGAGCACGAACGGCGTACTTGAGGCACCGGTCACGCTCCGGTGTCAGCGTCTGCCACGCTGACACGATCGCCACGTATCGCGACACCATCGCCTCCCAGGCCCCTTTCGATCCCGCGTCGTCGATCCAAGGTGTGAGGTGCGCAAACCAGTCCGTGACCACGTCCGCCGGGCAAGCGTCGGCAGCCTCTGCCTCCCCAACCTCCGGGGAGAGTGCGGCGAGGAGGCATGCGAGCTCTTGTCCGTCGGCGTCCTTGTCGACCCACTTATTTCGGATAAGTCGGTGCTCGCGGCGCAGTGTCTGGAGTCTGTCGATTCGATCGCTAAAATTCATCGTGGTCATGGTCAGCCGCCCTCCTTTGCGATTCCGAGCTCACGCTCGCAGGCATCGAGGATCGCGTCGGTGAGCTGATCCACCGCCGTCCTCGACGCCGTCCTCGACGCCGCCCACGCCGCCGCCCTCGCCGCCCTCGCCGCCCTCGCCGCCTCCGCCGCCGCCGCCGCCGTCGCCGCCGCCCACGCCCTCGACGACACCCCCGCCGCCGCCATCGCCGCCATCGCCGCCGCCGCCGCCGCAAACGCCTCGGCATCGATAGCTCCACCGGCAGCCACCCCCTCGCACAGCGTCGCCACTCGCTCGCACACCGCCTGCACGGACGCGTCGCTCGTGTGTCGCATCGCCTCCCGCACGCACAGCGCTCGCACCGCGTACTCGAGGCAGCGATCGCGCTCCGGTGTCAGCTCGTGCCAGCGCTCCACGATCGCCACGTACCGCGACACCATGCCCTCCCATGCCGCCTGCGTGCCCGCGTCGTCGAGCCACGGCGTGAGGTAGGCAAACCATGGAGAGAGCACGGAGGCAGGGCAAGCGCCGGCGTCTCGTGCGTTGCCGGCCTCGGGGGAGAGTGCGACGAGGAGGCATGCGAGCTC